>Ga0209666_1000544_pt1 | contig 28802 bp, 24 predicted proteins | sample SaaInlV_125m_DNA_FD_184679 | JGI IMG/M metagenome (GOLD analysis project Ga0209666, IMG submission 184679) | Marine microbial communities from expanding oxygen minimum zones in the Saanich Inlet - Saanich Inlet SI037_S3LV_10m_DNA (SPAdes)... | ecosystem: Environmental > Aquatic > Marine >...
GCGCCGCGAAGAAGGTCATCGCGGTCAATAGGGTCCGCAAGGCGAAGCCCACGATGGTGGAGCGCCACGGCGGCGTGTGGGGCTTCCTCTCCTTCGTCCTCTTCCTGCTCTGGTCGCTGCCCAGCGCCATCTACAGGCACCGGCGTTGGCTCAAGGCTAACCCAGGGGCCGGCACGACGACGACGACGACCGCGCCGAGACGCGCGCTGCTCCAGACGCCGACCACCGCGGACGTCACCACGGTCGCGGAGCTACGCGCCGCGATGGCGGACACCGCCGTCGGCACCGTGCGGCTGCTCAACTCCATCGCACTCGACGATAACAACGGGGAGCTCCCGGCGGTGACGCGACCCGTCACCGTCTCCGGCGACGCGTGCGCGTCGTCCTCGCCGCCGGGATGCGCCATCGACGCACTCGCCGCATCCAGGCACGTCACCGTCGGCGCCACCGGGACCCTCACACTCACGAAACTCGCGCTCGTCAACGGCGCCCCGCCCCTCAGCGCGCAGCCGTGGTCCGATGGGGGAGCCGTCTTCGTGTACGGCAAGCTAGTCGCGGTGGACGTCGCGTTTCGAACGAACAAAGCGATCGCCGACGGCGACGCGTCCGCGGGCGGCGCGGTCAAGGTCCAGGGCGGCGTCTTCACGTGCGAGCGGTGCGCCTTCATCGGGAACGTCGCCGCAAAGAACGGCGGCGCCGTCGCCGTCGACGGAGACCTCGCGTACTTGTTAGATTCATCATTCACCGCAAACGCCGCCGGAGCGCTCGGCGCGGGCATCGCGTCCGACAACGGCGACGTCATCGTCCGCGACTGCACGTTCGATGCCGACAACACCGCGCGCGAGGACGACAGCGTGGACCTGTACGTGGGCGCGTTCGGCCGCGGGTTGATCTGGCCCTTCGCGGTGACGGACGGAGTCGCGGGTGCGACCGGGTATAACGCCGCGGGGCTCGGCGTGATCGACGCGGCGCCGTTCGAGGCGCCGCCCCCCGGGTCCGTCTCCCCGCCCCCGCCCCCTACGCCTCCCCCGGGTAGTGCCGGCAACGGGACGGAGGGTGGGGCCGGGACGGGGGAGTCAACGGGCGATGACAGCGTGGATTTGGGCGCGGCCGTGAGCGGCATCGGAGTGGAAGGCGTCGTCGCTGGCATCGCGGTGTTCTTCGTCGTCGTCGCGCTCGGCGCGTGGGCGTACGGGCGGGACCGGCGGCGGTACAGGCAGACGGAGCGGGACCTTAACGCGCAGCACGCCAAGATGGAGCGCGCGATCGCCAGGCGTGAGGAGGACCAACGGAGGCTCGAGCGCGGCGCCATCGCTAACCAGGCGCCGGAACGGAAAATTGTCGCCAAGGTTGGCGGCGACGGGAAAGGCCGGCGGGGCGGCGCGAGGGGCGCGTTCGAGCCGAGGCGACCGGGCGGCGACGACGAGGAGCCCGAGCGCGATGGGCTCGAGAGCGACGACGAGGATGAAGGCCCCGTCGACGGTGTATACGACGCCGAGGAGGTCGCCAAGGCTCCCCGGGATTCCGCGTGGTCACTCGCCGGCCATGGGTCCGGAACGCGTCCGGATGTTCAGTTTGGCGCGCGAGGGTGGGACGCGGGGAAGGCTGGGTTCACGCAGCCGCAGTGGGCGGGTGCGGCGTCAGCGGCGAGGCGAGCGGCGGAGGGTGCGCGCGGGGGATTACCGGGAGGTTCGCTGCCGCCGCTCGGGCAGACGAGCGCGCCGGTTCCGGTGACACCTCGGGATCAGACCTCTGAAGGTGAGCTGCCGCCCGCGCCGGCTGTACCCGCGATGAGGCGCGTGACGTCCACGTCGTTGAGGGACCAGGTGGCGCAGAGGGCGAGGACGGGTGGTGCGGATGAATCGGGGGGAGGTGCGCCGAGGTTCGGGGCGGGCGGCGGAGGGGGAGGACGGGTCCCTCTCCTCCCTCCACTACCCAGCGCGCCGAGATGAGAACGACGCGTAGAACAAAGATGTGATGGTATTTGATCATACTCGAGGCAGATGTCGCGTAACATCCGTCGGTTAGCGCATAGATGTCGCTGAAGCAATGCGCTAACCGACGGATATCATAGAACGACCGCGTCATCTGCCTCGATCATGCAAGGGGAAGAAAAACCTTCAAAATCCATCCATCAAAATCAATCCATCTTCACGCGGATGAGGACGTCTTCGCCTCTTCCTCCTCCAGCTTCTGCATCTCCGAATCGTTCCCGTGCGTCGCCCCCGCCGTCGTCGACACCACCGGCGGCCTCTTCACGATCATCAACGCCGCGGACGTCAGGTGTCTCGCCAGGTGCTCACTCACCGACCCGAGACCGACGAGCGACAGCATCGAACGGCGAAGGCTTCCCGCGCCGCGGCTGCCCACGACTACCAGATCAGCACGCTTCATGTCGCAGTACTCCACGATGGTCTCCGCGACGCCGTTCGCGGGGTTACATGGCAGCACATCGACGGACACGGAACGAACGCCGCGGATCTTCGCGTCGTCGGAGTGCGCGGTGACTGCTTTAACGCAGCGCTCTCTATCCATCCGCTCGGATTGTACTCGTAGCTGGTGGTCCCTCTCGGACTGCGTTCGTGGTGGGATACGGGAGTGGTGGGTGGGTGTGAGCGGTGGGTTTGAGGTTTGAAGGGTGCGGTGGAGGAGACGGGCGGTATCGTGCTTTTGAGGGCCGCGATACCTGGACGGGCCTCGCCCACGGATCGCGGAAAAGGTCCGGGTCTTCCGACTCTGCGGCACTCACCAGCGCTCCCGAGGTTAGGCTGTGCGGGCTGACGCTGTCGTCGTGTTCGGGCGGGAACCGCGGGGCTTTGCGGTACACGCACGCGAACGAGCACGAATCGTTGGCGCGCACGAGGTGGTCGACGCCGAAGCGCGCGGCGGCGTCGCTGCGGCGCGGGATGAGGGCGGAAGAGGGGGTCAGCGCACGCGGGGGGGTTGTTATTTTCTTGGTCGAGCCGAGGAAGGGAGCCTGCCTGTAGTCGGAGGAGTCGACGGCGAAGACGACGCGACGACCCGCGCCGCGGCCCGCGGGCACCGTGCGAGGGCGCGACGCGATCGAGAACGGGTTGAGAGTCGCGCGTAGCGCGTCCCAGGCTTGCATCGCGACCCGAGTGTGCCGCAGGACGCTTGGATATCGGGGCGTCTATCGTACCTGCCGAGGAGATAATGTTGTGATGACGGTGCTGACTCTCACTGCTCACAGCTGACTCTCTCACTCGACGCCGACCTTTATTCACAAGTAACTTAGTGCTAGCTCTCAAAGTTCCGACTGCGTCGGTATCTCAGTCGGAGGAAACACCACCTCGGGGCGCTTGAAAGCCACCCCGTCTGCTTCGTAGATCCGCACGTCCCCGACGAACGTGTTGGTCCGGTCCGGCCGCGCGCGCTCGTCCGCGCCGACACCCCCGGCCGTCAGAAACTTCCTCCACCCGTCCACCTCGTCGAAGTCGCCGCCTTTCTTCGTCCGCGAGTGATACACGATCGCGTACCCGAGCTTCTGAGAAAGCATGCGCTTGTACGGTGGGTTCTCGTTATCCTGCACGAACGATCCGACGTTCTTGCCGTCGGGGCGGAGCATGCACGCCTCCACGTTGAACCACACGTCACCCCGCCACGTGGCGTTGCGGAAAAGCCAGTACGCGTCCTGCATCATGGCCTCGTCGTACGCCCACCCTGGGGCTTTGAAATATTTTTCGTTCCTCAGCGCCAAGTCGTCGAGGTCGAACGGGAAGTACTCCTCGGACAGGTCAATCTCCGCGAGCGCTTTGACGTACCTCGGGTCCAAGTCGTCGTACGTCTCCGGCTCGTCCGTCAGCTCGTCGAGCGGCGTGGACGACTCCGCCTCCAGCTTTTTCTTCAACTCCTCCGAAGCCTCGGCATCCTCCGGATTCGCCGCCGCCGCCGCCTTATCGGCTTCGGCGTCCGCGATGGCCTCCTCAGCCTCCGCGACGGCGTCCGCCTCGACCTCCTCCTCGAGCTCCTCCATCACCTCAGCCTCAGCCTCAGTCTCAGCCTTCTTTGATTCCGACTCGTCATCCGAACGCAGAGACCGGCCGGGACCGACTCCGCTCGTGCGTCTCCGGTTCCCTCCATTCCCGACTCCTCCTCCTTCCGAGTCGTAGGCAAAGGCGCCGCCCTCGTACCACGACGCGTACGCCGCGCGCGCCGCAACCGGGTCCGCGCCGTCGACGCACCCGCCGTGCGTCGAGAACCCGACGGAGAGGATCGCGCCCGGGACGATCAGCTTGGTCTTGGCGACGAACGCGGTTGGGTGAAACTTGACGATTTTTCGGAACCGCGCGGCGCGATTCGCGGACCCGTCCGCGTCGCCCGGGACCGGCGGGAAGGGCAGGTTGGGCTCGAACACCTCGTGGGCGCCTTCCGGAACTCCTTCGCCGTCCTTGAGCGCGCGGAGGGGTGGATCCGGGTCGAACACGGCGGCCATCTGCGGGAGAAAGCCGCCGGGGCCTGGTAAGATCTCGGCGTCGACGATCAACGGGCCGTGGAGTCGTCCTCGGCGGATGAGCTCGCGGACGGCGCGCAGGCCCGGGACGACCGCGCGCGGGTCGCGGAAGGAGAGCATGAGGCCGCGTTCGCGTCCGATGGCGTCCTGCTCGCGGACGCCTCGCCAGAACCGGTCGAGTAAGTCGTCGAGGGGCACGAGGGGTTCGCCGTCGGTCGTCGCGCGGGACGCGTGATGGGTGGTGCGCGCGACGACCGGCGCGCCCGCGCCGCCGTTGCCCGGGAGAGCCTTGGACCACGACACCGGGACGTGCACGATGTCGTTGGTGACCACGCCGAGTGCGGCGCCTTCGCGCGCGACGGGCGCGAGCGCGGTGTCGAGCGTTTGGAGATCGGTCACGTCCCACGCGACGCGCACGTCCGCCGCGGTGCTCCGTCCGAAATGCCTCAGCACCCTCGCGGTGGTCCACACGGCGCCGATGTCGCCCGGGTCCAGGCTGTCGTACGGCAGCGGGTCGTCGGGCCCGCCCCGCCGCCCGGACCCGACGCCGTGGCCCATCTCGGTGTGATCGGTGAAGCCGTGGATGGACACCGCGACGAGGAGCACCAAGCACAACGCGCCGAGCAAGGGCCAGAGGTACTCGATCGGCCCTTTCGCCTCGGCGCGAGCCTTGTCGCGCCTGGCCCGTTTCATGACGGCATCCTGGCGAACCAGGGTCTCGAGCTGTTGGTACGCGACCCGGCCGTTGACGGCGCTGGAGCCGCGGGGAGCCATCGTCGCGGTGGCGTGCACCAGCCGCGGCGATCTACGGCTGTGAAGGCGCTGACCGATGACTTTTCTACTTGTACTATAACCAAAATGCCGCAAAACGCCGTAAACTGGTGGTGAACTATAGGCAATGACCCTAAAGGGTCTCCATATACCATACCAAATAGTCAGGAGTTTTGCGGCATTTTGGTTATAGTTCTTACAGGCAAACAGTTCGAAGATGTCTGAGGGGTGGTTCGAGATGGTTGGCGGCATCAAAACCACCCTCTGAAGGCGGTCGGTCGTAAGGTTTGTACCCACCGGTCGGACTCTAAATACCCTAATTTCTTCAGATGACGATGTCTATTTGTTACGAAAATGATGAATAGTTCGCTGCCATACCTGGAGGGTTGGTCCCAGGCCGAATATCACGGCGGTGTCGCCCCTCGCGCCTCTAATTGGGACGTCCAGATCTTCGACGCACCTCGGATCGCCGTTGTACCATCCGACGAACTCGCGCGCGCTGTGCGACACGGGCATGTCCTCGCCGGGTACGTTGAGTTTCTTATCCCCTTCCGCTCCGTAGCAGAGCACGGTGGCGCTGTATCGCGCGAAGAGGCGGCGTTGAGGGCGTCGTCTTTGGACGCGGGGTTTGGAATACGAATAAGGGCGGGGTCGATCTGGGAGAGAGGCTGATGGTCGTCCCTGAACCCGCCGTCGGAGCGCGTGAGGGTCGTTGGGACGCGCCTGGGAGAGGCGAGGGAGAGGGTAGCGTCGCGTCAGAGATCTCTCGCCTTTCACTGCACCGGCATGCCCATCAAGGCGTCCGCCGATAAGATCAAGAACGAGATGGCCAAATTCGGCAACCCGCCCGTGTTTCCCGTCGTCGACGAGGCCGCCGAGGCTGCCGCCGCGGCCGCCAAGGCTGCCAAGGCTGCCGACACGGCCAAGAACGCCGATCCCACCAAATTCGCGGCGCGGCTGATTTAGCACCCCGACCCCCGCCGCCGAGACCCGCAGCTCGCTCGGCGGCGAGCATCGCCGCCCGCTCGTCCACGCCGAGGGCGTGACAGAAGCACGCCTCCGCCTCCTCGGGTCGACGCCTGGCCAACGCGCACCGCCCGAGCGTCGCGGCGAGTGACGGGTCGGACGGGCAAACGCCTTTTCACCGGCGAAGTGAGCTTCCCCGAGTCCTCGCGCGCCTGCGTGAGTTTGGCAAACCTTTCGTCGTGATCATGCCGTATTCGACGCTGACCACGCATTATTTCCGGGACCTGTTCCCAGACATCCAGGTCATCGTGCCTCGGCGGCGCATCCAGTTCAGGAAGCTGGTCGACGGCGTGGAGGTGCCGAGCGGGCGGTGCAGCTTCGACTGCCTTTATTTTTGTTGGCGACTCGGGTTGCCGAGGGACGTCGTGTTCTTGACGTGACGGCCGTTTCTACCCTCCCGTCCAAAATGAGACCAAAGTGACCAGGTAGAAACAGCTTTCTACCTCCTAAAACACCACGGAACTTTGAGACGGGAGGGAGGAGGTAGAAAGGTAGAAAGCATAAGTTGTAAATTATGCCCAAAGTTTTGAAGCGCCCCTCGCGGACAGTCAGCGCAGAGAGGGGGTGCCATGAGGGAGAAGCCGCGCCCTCCGGTGCAGGTGTTCGCCTACGACAAAACCCTCGGCCCCGAGGAAGGGCGCGAGCTGGAGTCGCTCCTCGCGTACTTCCCGGCGTCCGCGCCCGTCGGGTCGAAAGTGCGCGCGCTCTCTTTGGCCAGAGGCATCGTCCGGTTCGCGTCGCAGTTCGACGGTTCGGCAGGTGCCGAGGGTGCCGACACAGCTGCGCGGCGCGAGGACGCGAGGGTGGTGCGGACCAAGCGCGGGCGCCTCGCGTGTCTCCTCGCGACGCCGTCATCCAGAGCGGACGGCGACGCGTCACGTGGGTCCACATAGGGAGGAGGATCCCAGCTGTGGCTGTGCGTCTCGCTGGACGATTCGATCGCGGTCCAGTAGAAATTAATGAACGGCTTTACATTCTTATTAAATGAGGTCAATCCCTAAGAGAGGTACGACTCGAATCAACTCATTGTACTACTCGTAGGGAGACTGGCGACTCGACTTTCGAGGCGCCGGAACTGCCGAAACGTAGTCGTCGGATGGATGAATTCATCATCAGACGGCGGGAACCTTGTGGAGGATGTTCTCATACATCAGCCGCGTCTTGCGCTCCTTCTTTGCGGCCCAAATCGCGAATACGATCGCGGCCAGAGCGAGGAGTCCGAAGGTCACGCCGAGCGCGATGGCGAGCGAGTTGTCTTCCTCATCGTCGGCGGGCACCGGGTCGTAGCATCCCGCCGCGATCAACGACGGGGCGGAGTCGTGAAGGTGGCCTATGTCCACGCAGGTGATCGTGCCGATACCCTCGCCGTGGCCGAGCTTGGGGTAGGTGGCTTCGATGGCATTCTTGGTTTCTTCGTAGGTGTAAGTGTCGAAGTCAAGGTCCCAGGCACGCTTGTACAACATCGTCGCGGCGGCAGGGTCCACGGCATTGATGAACGGCAGAGCGGCGCTGGCGAACGCAAAGAGCTCGCCCACCTGCTTCGCGGACCTGCCGGCTTGGTCCTTGGTCTTGTAGAGGTAGCGCATAACGCCCTGGATGTAAGGGACGAGCATCTTCGTCGTGACTTTCTCCATGGTGATCTGGGGAAGAGCGCACTTCGTGGCCGAGTTGGAGGATTGAGCCTGGATGATCTCACGCTCGCCCTGCTGGAAGAGCGCGAAGATTTCTTCGTTCGCCTTGGAGTACCCAGAGAAGGCATTGCCGTCATTGTCAGCGGTGCAGGTGCCGAAGTTCTTGCATCGCTTGTCCGCGAGCATGAACTGTAGGTAGCACTTGTCGTCAGAGCAGGATTTGAGGCCGTTATTGCCGCCTTTGAGCTTTCCCTCCGCGGAGCCGGTGTAGAAAGCGACGGCTTCGTCCCAGGCGTGGACAGAATTGCCGCCTGCTGTGCCGTCGTTAGCGGTAAGTTGGCCGTCGATGCAGTCGTTGATGGCGTCCTGCATCTCCCATATGACGTAAGGGAAGATGTTCAGGTACACGATGCCCTTCTGGATCACCTCCTTCCGAAAGTCCATGCCCACGAGACCGAAGTTGAAAGTTGAGCCAGGGATCGTGTCCCCCTTGAAGGCGGCTTCGATGATGTCAAGGCCCCAAGTCGAGGCATCCAGGCCTTTGGATTGCCAGTAGGAGTTCATGGTGGAGATGAAGGGGTTGTTGGCGGCGGAGGTGCCAAAGTTTGTATTACCTTTTTTGCTTCGCTTTGAGCCGATGCCGCCAGCGAACCCGGCGCCGATGGAGCGAACAGCATCCGATTTGAGGGAATTCTTACCCTTATTCCAGATGCCGAAAGGGGTTTGGCACTCGGCAGTGCTGTTCGGCACGACGGGGTCGGATGTGTCGCTGTGAACACATGCAGTGTCCCAAGCAGCAGGATACATTTCATTGGTCTTATCCCATTTGCAAAGGTTGTCGGCGCAGGCGTTGAGCACGCCGCCGTTGGTTTTAGGGAGGCCAGCCTGGATGTCCCTCACGTCGAGGTCGATCATGTTGTGTTTGTCCACATCAGAGCCGGGCTCGTATCCGGCGATGTAGTTGTAGGTGGCTGTTACCGGATTCGCGAACGCGAGGATGAGTGCCGCGGCGATGTACGTTGTGCGCATTGTGTCGTCGTTGAAGGCGTCGAGGGTGCGGAAGATGTGTGTTTGGAAGTCGTCGAACCCCAACTTTTTGAGGGGGGAAACGGCTAAAGTAAATTGCAACCGACCAACAAATTTCTGGAATCTTCATACTGGATTACATACTTAATGAATGCCTCCGGCCGGACAATTCCTCCGGCGCGTGTGCCCTCCACGCGCTGGCGCGTGCCGTTTCAGACGACGAATCCGGTATTCCGCCTGCTCGAATGTATCGGGACGAGCGACGAGGCGCGCCTAAATCCTCGCGATGGATAAAAATTTCCCAAATTCGCCCCGGTGCGCAACGCACTTCGCCCCGCGGTTCCGGTCGAGCCGCCGAGCCGAACCCCGCGAGTCAAAAACTGTCTTGCCACGCCTTGGTGCTTCCCGGTGACGGCTGAACACACCTCAGAACGATCATCAACTTGAGTCCACGCGTCATCATGCCCGCGTACTTCCTCCATGTGTGGTCCATGTCGCATGCGTACACGCGAAAGGAGCAAAAATACAAGGATCCCGTCGGCGGTGTTGAGCACGGGTACAATACGATCCATGGGCAGAACTATCACCTCAATGGCGATCTTGTTTTACCTGTGGACGAGAAGATGCGACCCGGGAGGGTTTCGCGATGTACGTCCTCTCGTCGATCCTCGTCCTCCCGGTGGTCTTGGACACCCTGTACATACATTTCAGTCGCGTGATTCGCGACTTTCGACAGGCGCTGTACGAGACTGGCGCGCCGTCGCTCGAGTACACCGTTGGAACCTTTATCGAGAACATCTGTATGATGCCCATGTGGGCCTTATTCTTGTTGGTCCCGCAAATCGTCGGCAACATCCTGTACCCGAACCCTTGGTCCACGTTGGTCTGCGGGAAGATGACACGGTGGCATTCGATGGTGTCGCTAACTCAAGATGCGTCATCGGGCCGCCGGCGCCGAGGCAGGACCATCGAGTCTCACCGGCGCCGTGGGTGGATCTCCACTACGACATCACGGAAGGGTGCGAGGTGGAGTTCCCTTGGAGCGAGGAGCCCGAATCGACCGCCGTGAAAGAGTTCGGCGCCGAGGTGCCGATGCCGATCAGCCCGTTCGAGGCGGCGTGCCTCTTTCGACGGCGCCAACCATTGTTGAACCCTACACAAGGGTTGAACCCTACACAAGGGTAGCGAGCGATCTCCTCGGTGCCGACGACGTCCAGAAACGCCCGCCGGTACACATCGGCCTTCAACGCCTCGCTCTGTGGATCGTACTCCACCGAGCCCTTCTCCAGAAAATACATGTCCGCGTCGTAGTCCACGAGCCTCTGGGTCTCGCAACAGTACACGCCGTTGCTGAAGGGTATCTTCCTGAGGGTCGTGTCTATGATCTTGTCGTGGAAGGCGGGGTCGTCCTCCAGGAGGCCCTCAATCTGCACGATGAGCTTCGACTGGAACCCCGTCTCTCCTCGGTTCGCCTTCGGCAGAGCCGGGCACGCGTTCATGTACCTCCTCACCTGGCGAAGCTTCTCGCTCTCGAGGTACACGCCGTGCTCCGGGTCGTACCAGAAAATCTTCTTCTCCGCGCGGACCAGGCGGTGCCCTCGGTCTTCGAGCCATTCCATGAACGCCCTCCCCAGGTCCGTGTGGCTCGCGGCGTTCGCGTGTCCTTCGTCCTCGTCGGTGGGATCCCAAAGGGCGCTCTCGTCGAAGTCCCCGAGGCTCTTCTTGATGAACCGAACCTCGTAGCCGTGCGTCCGCCCCACGGCTTCCTCGGCGTCCCTGAGGTCCTGGTCCTTCACTAGGAGGCTCCGTACCAGGAACCCGTCGTGAATGATCGTCCCGACCTCGTAGCCCTTACTCTGAAGGGTTTGGATGGCGCAGCACACGAGTTGCCTCTCCAAGTCTTGCGCCACGAAGGAGATCCCACCCCCGAGCACGTTCGCGGGCTTCTTCGCCTCCGCGAGGGTCCGGTACCGTTCGTAGGCCTCTGAGGCGAGGACCGTGGTCGCGTTCGTCAGGAACTCGGCCATGAACGGCGTGGGGTCCTTCCGTTCGCCGCCGTACATCAGGGTTATGAACGCCCGTTTCGCTTCGTCTCGGCCGAGTCCGGTCTCAGCCAACACCGCCTCCCTCTCGGCCACGTACCTCTCCAGGGCGGGACACGCCAGTCCGAGCTTCAGAAAGAGCTGGCCGAGGAGCACGGGGTGCGCGTTGACCATGTCCGCGTCGGTGTACTGGTCGTGGGCGAGGGCCTTGCGGACATCCCTCTTCAGACCTTGGAGGCTCGGCGTCGATCCGCCCCTCTCCCGCTTGGGGTACAAGCTCCCGAACAGGTCGTCGACGCATACTTGGGGGTCGGGAAGCGCGAAGTCGAGACGGTGGTGGTCGCCGCCTTTGGTCCTGAGCCTCTTCTCGAGGGACTTGAGCTGCGCGAGCTGGTCGCGGTCGACCTTCCTCGCCCTGAGGATCCGCCTGAGGTTGGCGATGTTCACGTATTCTGCGCAGGTGACAAACTATATATTTTTTGCATACCAATATATTTACTCTGAAAAACCTGTTTTCGGTTCTACCTTTCTACCTTTTTGCCCTCTCTCATATTGGTCTCAATTGGTGTATGGCTGTGGGAGGGTAGAAACACGTTTCTACCCTCCCGTCCGAAAAGTGAAAGGTAAACAGAAATCAGAGATTGCCGCGAGCGCCTGTTCCAGGTCGCTGCCCATGGGTCCTAGAAGAACGAGACCAGAGACTATCGCGTCGTCTCGACGTCGCGTCACAGCTACAGCATCCCCGAGCTCGGTGAAGAAGACGTCCTCGAAAAAGCGCGCGGTGACGCCCAAGACTCGAGCCGCTGACGACACGCAATATGACGCCGCCGTCGCCATCGCGTCTTTGGATATCGATAGGGGCCTGCGTGAGCGCATCGAACGCGTGGCGCAGCGAGTGCAGCGACTTCAACGGGAGCTGGGTGAGGTCTGGGAGGATATGCGGAGGTTGCTAGACCCGGTCGCAGTGGCAATGGAAGAAGTTCACCCCGTGACTTCGGGTGGGGATGGCAAGGCCCTCGGAATTGCTGGACACTTCTACACCGCGGGCGAGGCCGGTGAATACGTGCTCGTGCGTGACTTCAACGCGGCGGCGAAACGGGCGGGAGCGGATACCACAGTCGTGAGTCCGGAGTCCTTGGGGTACACGAAGAGGCAGAAGAAGATCGAGGGGAAGAATCAATACGTCATCCAGGGTATCCGCCTTTGTTGAGAGGTCTCGCGGCCGCGACTGGAGCGTAGCGACCCCAATGCTTCCTAGAGGTAGAAACAGCTTTCTACCCTCCCATAGCCACACACAACACGAGACTAAGATGAGACAGGGCCGAAAGGTAGAAAGGTAGAAACGAAGTGAAAGAAAGCTTTTCATGTATATTTCTGCACAGCTTCTTCCTCACGCGACCAACAGGGTGTATGCCGGATCTCACCGGATCTCACCGGATCTCACGTTCTGTAGGTGATTTTCAGATGGCGCATGATGCAGTCCAGCTTTTCGTTGAGCTCCTGAAGTATCTCGGCGTTATGCTCCGAGCGTATGATCTGCCCGGTGTCCCCGCGCAGCCTCTGGCGCGCTTTCAATCTTCCCACAACCTCGGCAACGAGTGCTTCCTCGTAACCCCAACCTGGAAACATGGTGCGGCCGAGGGTCAACCCAACCCAACCGCAGCAGCACCTGGTCTCCTCTACACTGCCCAGCTCACCGTAAGGGATGCGTCGAAGCTTGTTTTCGCAGCAGCTGACCTGAGAAACTACCACCTCCTCGGCCTCCAGCGTCAGCTTCACCTCCTCCGCGAGAACCCAACCGAAGCAGGGCAGGCCGCATGAGAAGAGTGACAACACCGCGATGATCCAACAGTCGTGCTTACCTGAAAGATCGTAGGTGTGAATGGAGGAAGGGTCATCGATGTCCGACCAAGCGGAAGGGTTGTTCGCCGACGTAATCATCTGCGCCTTCGGCGCCGTGGGCCGGGAGGCCATCGAATGCTATTATTGATTTGATGCTACTTTGGCTTGAGCCCATAGAAACGTGTTTTAATCATTAATAAAAAAAGGTGATTTAAAGACAAGCCCCGATGTCTTCCCAGATGCGGAACTAACGACCAAAGGCACCTCCGTCGGTACCTCGTCGATCCCTTCGAAGTCCCCGTCCTCCATCCGTTCGAGCTCCCGCATCAACGCCGCCTCTTCCTCGTCGGGCTCGTACGTCCAGTCCTCGCAGTCGGCGCGCGCCCACGCGAGCACGTCGGCGTCGGATCCCCCGTCCCACAGCGCGATCGGCACCATCACGCCGTACAGCCTCCTGAAGTTGGGGTCGTGCACGCGCTTGGACGGCGCACCGGCGTGGGGTTCGGGTGCATCGGTGGCGACGTTGGAGCCGTGGGCCGGCGTTGGGTCCGCGCCGACGGCGTCGCCGCCTCCCTCGTACCAGTCCCCTCCGTGCGTACCCCCCTCGGCGTGTCCATCCCTGGATTTGGTGTGCGAAGACGCCGGGAAGGCTTACCTGTGGCGGCTCGGTCTCGACGCCGTGCGCGAGCGGGGAGGTACTGGCGTCACGTCCGAGGCGGCCAGCAGCGACGATGAGGACGACGCCAAGCTCGACGCGATGGCCTCCGACCTCGGCCGTCGGCGGCGAACACGATCACGCGGCTCGTTCGGCGCCCTAACATTGATTCTACAACAGGTAAAACGACAAGTACAAAAAAACATCCAGGAATGCGATTCGAGGGTGCACTCCCCAAGCAGCGCGAAGTCGTCCCTCGTTCCTTTGTCAAAGACGCGGAAAAGCGTATTTTGTGTGGTTCCGTTCTCGCGGGCCAACCCGAACAAGTGTCGCTGACCTCTGGACGACACGGCGAGGGACAAAGGCGGTTCACGGATAACATCGCGGTGAAGAACTACGCGGATTCGTACACTAGGTTAGCCAGAAAGTACTAGACCTTTAAAGCAGAGGAGAGAGCCGCGTCTTCACCGTTGGCGTCGGTGAGCGACAGCGGCACGGTGGCGCGGGGCGTCTTCAGCGACGCGCCGAACCCGAAGCCGTCCCCACCGCCGCGGACGGTGCTGGGTGGGATGGCGAGCGAGGCGTGGGACTCCATCTGGGGCGGCCGGGCCAAGCACAAACCGTTCACCGACAGCTTCTTCGGGTGGTCGTACAGGATCATGAGGACCGCGCTGCTCGCGGTGGCGCTCGCGTGGACCTACGTCATCATCGTTCCAGTCGCCTCCAAGTCGCGTGCCCTGACGTTCACACGCGGGTATCCGCCGCGAACCACGATCACACCGGCGTCGATTCCATCGAGGCCATGGGCGCTCGGCTCGCGGAGGAAGTGGCGGAGGTGATGGAGGACCTGGAGTCCTGCGCGTTGGTCCCACGCGGCGGCGGACGCGAGCCGAGGTCCCCGGCCGTCGCGGCGGGGGAACTCGCCGCTCGGTTCGGATCGCCCCCGCGCGTCTCATTCGCCGCGCATTCCGTCGGCGTTCTCATCGTCCGCGCCGCTCTGACGCACCCGGCGATGGCGCCGTACCTGCCGAGCCTGCACCTGTTTTTGTCCATCTCCGGTCCCCACCTCGGGTACGTTGGCGGGGAGATGACCGTCGCGGACTCTTCCACCCCACGCGTCGACGCTCTGGCCTTCCGCGTGTGCGATGCACGACCGCGGCTCGGAGCTCTCGGCGCGATGACCTTTCAACGAGTAGACTCGCGAGAGGTTCACCGCCGAGCGCCCGCGTGCGTCGCGGGCATGACCCGCCATTCGCCCCCCGACAGGAATCCCGCGACGATGAGCCGCTCGGGCTGCGGTGGGTTATATTACTGCAGTCGTGAGCATCAGGAGATGCACTGGTCCGACCTCGATCACAACGAGAGCTGCGAGAGGACGAAGAAACAGGTGGCGCGGACGTAGGAACTGAGGGAAGACATAATCTCCGCCTTCGATTGGGGACGATCCTTTTGGCAGTTTGGGGACAGAGGAAAACCTAACCCACTGCCGCACGTCTCGCACAAGGGGGAAACCTAACCCACGACGCACGCCACCCTGTCGATTCCGATATGCGTTACGATGATAGCGCGCTGGCGCGGCTGCTCCGCGCTGCGAAGGACAACGATGTGGACGCCCTGGAGGCCCTAATGCAGCAGGGCGAGGATCTGAACCAGGCGAACAGCTTTGGGCAGACCGCCCTTCACATCTGCGCGATCTGGGGAAACACCCAAGCCGCGCGTTTCTTGCTGAACTGCGGGTCCAACGCGGATGCTCAGAACGACCACGGTATGTCGCCGCTTCACTACGCGGCGGAAAAAGGGGACGTGTATACTGTCGCGCTTCTGGTGGACGCCGGCGCGGACGTTACCTTGATGACGGACAAAGGAGGACGGACTGCGTACGAGCTGACCGAGGATGAAGAAATCAGAGATCTGCTCGGCGCCCCCAAGCGCGAGTGCCACGATGCGGTCAAACAACGTGACGTCGCCAAGCTCACTGCGTTATTAAGAGACGAAACATCTGGCATCGAGGCACTGGACACGGACGGTAACACCGCGCTCCACCTCGCGGTCGAGTGTGGTTCAACTGAACCAGGCGTCGCGCTCGAGATGGCCAAAACATTCTGCGGAGCACTCAGCGCAGATGCCTTGCGTTCCCTGCTCATGACGCGCTCCTCCAAGACCGGGTACACACCCCTGCAACTGGCGTGCGATGTTGCGCACCCGCCTCTCGTGACGTGCCTGGTCGATGCAGGCACGTTGATTAACATTGGAAAGGAACACCTCGACGCTCGTTCTGTCCTCGCAGGTGGCTTCAACGACGGAAACTGGGGCAAAAAAGACGCCGCGGGTCAACTGCAAAAGTTGGACAGTTTGGACAAAACCGCTCTCCACGTCGCCATGCAGAGACTTGCGAGAGTGTTAGATATCGACGAAAGCTCGGAGCGTGCGGACGCGGAGCTCGACTACAGCGCTCGCATAATTAAGTCGTTGATCGAGAGCGGGTGCGACGTGAATGTGCTGGACAGGGACGGCGCGACCGCGTTGCACAGAGCCATGTCCTGCGACCGATGCGACATAGTCCAGGTGCTCATCGCGAACAAAGCTGAACTAAGCATCGGCGGTAAGGCCATCGGCACCGGGAACACCGCCTTACACTATGCCGTCCAGCAAGGTAACCCGGAGATGGTCAAACTGATCTGCGACACTGACGTGATTGACGTCGACGGTCAAGGCGCAGGCGGGTGGACCCCACTCGGCTTGGCCGTGCGGGTCAACAACACGGCCGTGGTCGACGTCTTACTCGCGAAGGGGGCGTGGGCGGAACAGAAGATGAAAACGGGGAAGAGTCCACTGGATATCGCGCGCATCAACAACAGGGTTGCCATCATAGAAGCCATCGAAAGATCGGCAAAACGCAGCTGATCCAGTGAAGCTGAACCCTGAACCAAATGTAATATAGAATCATCGCCTAAGATTATCGACTACCGCGTCGACGTGCGGCGCGACGACACGCTGGAGTCTCTTTAGGTCGTCCTCCACACCATCCACGACGAATCTCACCTCGGGCTCGTCGCGCATGGAAAAGGCGAAACGTGACTCCACAACAGTGCAGTCTTGCACCCCGCGAACCAAGACTGGCGACGCTCCCTTCGGAAACTCTTCACAAGCAGACTGGACTCTTTGCGCTAGCGCCGTAATGAGAGATTCCCTATCGCCTCCCGGGCATCCCCGTTCGCAGTGTAGGGCGACGACCGCCTCGCCGCGACCACATTCTCCGGTTTCCGACACATACGCCTCGAGGTGAACTCCATCCATGTTGTCATCGCCCCAGTTTGGTTTGCTCAAGTGCAAATACGCCCCGGGTGGCGTTTCGAAACGTACCTCCCATCCGGGGCTGTCCTTCAGGAGACGCTCGCCGAGAGCCTGGAACGCGTCGACGAAGAGCTCGAAGCGTACGGACATGGCGATCTTGTGAAGTAGAGTGTCGGCGCAAGTGAGACGCAATATCGTCACAAAAATTTTTGCGCACGGATAAGGTAAAAATATTTTCAAGAGCTGTTGTGCTCCCCAAAAACGGTCGCTTTCTGTGGTCGCTAATGTTTGCCAGCAGTATTTTCGGTCGTTTGGTGGGCACGGGTGCCGAAAACCTAACCCAACATTTCGAGGTGTATAATGATTAAATAGTCTGCAAAATATGTAAATAAATCCAATCCGTTCAAACTTGTTATTTTATTGATGAGCCGCAGAGAGAATCATACGCAGATAGGATGTGCCTGTGCAGCCACTCCCGAGAACGCAACACACGCGGAAGCCCTTTTCAACTCGATCTAGCTAGCCTCCATCATGGGTGCCTGTTTTTCCTCCGAACAAAAGTACCACGTCCGCAAGGTGGTCACCAGGGAAGACGTCAAAGAAGCACAGGACGCGTGGGCCGCCGCCATTGTCAAGATCTCGTCAGATTATGCAAACAAAGGCGACTACGTTGCACTTGCGATCAGCGAGGCCGAAAAACTCTACGGCTACGACCACGGTCAGTTGCTTTTCAAGCCCACTAAGGCAGCAGATGTACCATTCCGTCCCCGCCACATGGATGCGTACTCCTACTTTGTTGGCCACAATGCTCCTGGAGTCAAGAACGGCTACAAGGAGGACAAAGGTTTTGCCATCAACGGTGGTGACGGCTGGTCGTCTGTTAAATTCGATAACCACGATATCGCGTGCTATGGTGAGGTTGCCATCGCTATGGGCACCTATTACTTCACCAGCGCAAAGGACGAAAGTGTCGCCAAAGTTGAGTATACCTTCGGATACAAGCGTTGCGGCGATGGCAAAGTTCGCATCTGCCTTCACCATTCATCTGTGCCTTACAAGGCATGAATCAGCTCCAGCGAAAGTCGCGCTACACAACCTAGCGGTGAGCGATAACACTTACTCATTGTCCATTGCGCATAGCTTCCATACTTGACGTAAAACAAAAGTAAGATCAAAACCATTTCGCTGCTCTCCTTTCGAAAGTGAACATAGACGTCCACGTCGAAACACCCGATCTGCATGCATATGACGGGTTGGCATTCTATCCATCTTATGTTTGTGTGTAACCGTATAAACATACGCGTAGTTCGCGAAACTGATTAAATGAATTCCACTCACAGAGAACATTTTGACGATCACTTGAATTACGGAAATGGATGATGGAAGAGATCTTGAAGTTTATCGGTCGCTCGAAGAGTTGTGACGAATGGCTCGAAGAGTTAATGGGTCGGCAACACTTGACTAATTGACGTACAAGATACTTGTACAAGGAAGAAGGATTTGGCAAACGAGATTTGTCTTGATTTTTATTACACGTGTGCGGTACAAGTGCCGGGAGAGACTTGGTTCAGTCTCTCTTCTTCCCGGGTAACAGCGCGCCGAAGCTGGGCCCGAGCCCGAGCGAGAACGAAAACGGCACGTTCTGTCCCAGGCCCTCCGTCCCGGGCTTGCTGAGATGCGCTCTCAACACGTTCGTCAGGAGCAGCACGGCGCTCGTGAGCGCCGAGTCAGCCACCGCGAACCCAATCACGAAACCCGCCACCTTCCTGCTCGATTGCATGGCGCCCATGAAGATGGGCAGGAAGGCGACGTGCGGCGCGAGCAGGTGGTTGCTCAATTGCCCTATGAAGTTCCACCACGTGGGCACCTTGACGTCGCCGAGGCCGGCCATCCCGACTAACTTCGCGTTGAAGAGCATCTTCCCGAAGTAGCACAGAAGCACGAGCCTGAACCACTGCTTGAAGAACCCCAGGGTGACGATGCTGCCGCCGTCGGCGATGATCTGAAGGTTCTCGGACGACAGCGGATAGATGGCGCCGACGAACTTGGTGAACACGTCGCTGCACACCAAGTTGAACATCCAGCACTCCGCGATGAGATCGATGTTGATCGTGAGGCGGACGATGAGGATGTCGCGCCTGATGCTGGCGTTGAGCGCCTCGGACCCGGCATCTTCCCCGCGCAGCCGCGCCGCCTTCTCCCGCAGGCGCTTGACGAGCACCGACATGAACATCGCGCGGAACAGCATCCCGAGCGTGCACACGATCGACAACGCCGCGTGACCCCAGGTGATCGTCTCCGGTCGGTTCCTGAGATAAAACATGGTGAGGATGATGCCAACCACGTCGAAGCTCTTCCACGAAAAACTCTCAAACGCGCTCCGCAGTATTCCCGCGGACGCACGATCCTTACGCCTGCTCATCATGTGAACATCGCGGCCGTGCATGGGCTTAATCGCAGTGATGTTGGGCTTAATCGCAGTGATGTCCACGCCGGGAGGGTCCTCGAGAACGTTCCGCCACCGGAACGGATGCGTCACCGACTCGGAAAGGCCCGCGAACCAAGTGCGTTTGCGCCCGGACGCAACCGCCAACTCAAACTCGCTCTCGCCAACAAACTCCACGTCGTCCTCATCCCACTCGATGAGGTCGACGCCGTCCGTGCTTGTATCGAACGAATCGCAGGCGTCGTCCGTGCCGAACGACGCGTTCAACCCCGGCGAATTCGCCGGGGGGGTTCGGACGGCGCCGCGGAGCGACGGGAGGTGCCGGTCGACGACCCCGGGAACCCGGGCGTAGTCACGCATGATGAGCGCGAGCGACCTGGTGGCGCCGACGGACGCCGCGGCGCTCGCGGCGAGGCGCGCGAGCTCGTCAGAGCCGCGGCCAGCCTCCGCGAGCGCCGTCGCGACAACCGCGCACGACCACGCCGCTCGTCGTTCGCCGTCGTCGCGAGTGTTCGATTCACCCTCTGCGTACTTCGCCGCCGCGTACGCCAGCGCTCGTCTCAACTCCGCGTGCACCCCGACGTCGGAGGTGAGCGCCAAGGGGACGGGGAACCCGCACGGCAAACCCTTGAGCTCACCGCACGCCACGTACGTCTCTACGAACGCGCACCCTTCGAGCGCGACGAAGCCGTCTTTCGGCGGCGCCACGCAAACTTCGCACACCGTCACGTCGCGTACGCCGTCGTAGTGCGCGCTTCGTACGGGCAGATAGTGTCCCGCGAACCTGCAGCGGATGGCGACTTCGCCAAAGCCCAGGACGTCGCCGCGGAGTTCGATCCGGGCGAGGGTGTTGGATCCCGTTCGCCCGGCGCCGCGAGGGTGAGCAACCTCGGCGTCGGTGAAGTGAGCGACGGCGTAGGACCCGGTCGCCATCGCGCCCGGTCGCAGCGCGCCGCGTGGCATCGGCGCAGGTATCAACGCCGGGACGCCGGTGTTCGGGTCAACGCCGGCGCGGTACAACACGCCGGCGACGGACGCCGCGACGACGCCGCCCGTCGCCGCCGCCTCCTTCGCGAGCCCCGCGAGGGACCCGCCACCCGGTCCGGAAGGGTCAAAGAGTAGGTCACGCATGGCGCGGACCGGGTTAGTACGCGCGGCGCACCCTTCTGGAAGGTCCACGGCGTCCACGCCGACGATCACGGACCCGGGGAAGAGGTACCCGAACCTGGCGCCGTCGCCGTGACGGTCGACGCCGTCCGCGCCGTCGAGCATGGAGGATACGAAATCGTCGCACAAGTCGCCGCCGTCGCCGGTGGCGTCCGCGATGTCCCGAACGTCGCCGGGGACCTTCGCGGAGAAGGTGGAGAACGCGTTGCGAAGAAAGTCCTGCGACGGCGCAGCCCTGGCGCCGCCCGAGGCGGCCAGACCGGCGCCGTACTCCGACGCCCCGGGATCGTCGATGAAGGTGTCGAGAAAGTGGTCAAACCCGTCGGGGGCGGCGCCGCGGTTGAACATGTTCGACATCGGCTGGACGTGGTTGAACATGGAGCACTGCCGAAGCTTAGTCACGCGCTCCTCCCCGAGCCGACCGGCGATGCCGTCCACGACGAACCGGTCCTCCACGTCCGGATGCGTGGGATGCGGCGCGAAGAGAGCTCCGGAGTTCGGGTCGTAGGTGTTAGCGGCGCCGGTGTTGGCGGCGTCGTTGGAGCCGAGTGATCCGCCGCCGTCGCCGCTGATGCTGTCCGCGGGGGAGACGGAGTCGACGGGGGACGTGGGGCGCTTATCCGCGGCGCCGCGAGCCGCCCGGGGCGAAGCCGCCGTCATACCCGAAGGAGTACCATTCGCGGTTGAAGTCCCGTTCGCGGCGGCAATCTTTCGAAGCCGCCTTCGCTCCTTGAAAACCGCGCACACCTTACTCGGCTTCTTAGCGCTCTTCTCGTTCTCGAAGTACTTGAGCTCGTGGTACAGCTTGCACCCGGAGCAGAACCTGTAGGACAAGCCGTCGATGACGACTTCCCACTTGCGCATGCACCCGCAGTCGAGCGACGATCGCGAGGACACCGCGTTCATAACCTTGCCCGCGCCGGGTTTGTGGCCAGCCTTACTCTCCGCGCCGTTCGTCGTTGATGCCCGTCCTCCCGCGCCGTTCTTGCCACCCTTGGACGCGTGGCCCTGAACGTAGCCGCAGACCCGGCACGCCATGCTGGACCAGGTGCCGGTGGAATCTCGCAGCGCGAGGAAGGCTTTGAGTCCGGTGGTCTTGGCGGTGCCGTCGCCGCGGATGCGCGCGGCGGACTTGGCCGCGGCGGGCGGGGACACCGCGGTGGCGCGGTCCCCGGGCTCCGGGAGGCCTCCGTCGGATGATTTGTTGGAACCCTCGTCGGCTGATCCGCGCGGGGAGCGGTGATCTATTTTGCCCCCGCCCGGCTGGTGTGTCCCGACGGGCTGATGCGCGGCGCAGAAGACGCCGCCGGGCCGGACCCTGCTCTGCATGGAGTAGTGAAACACGACGCCGCATCCCTCGCGCGCGCATCGCACCGCGTGGGGCATGGTCGCCGCGCTCGTCGCGCGGGGCTCGAGCTCGTCGCGGGGAAGCGAACCGTGGTGATTCTGGTGATTCCGGGTGTTGCGCCCGTGCGACACCGCAGCATCCCACTGCCCCGCGTCCGCGCCCGCCGCGGGGATCATCACCATCGAGCGGGAGTCCCACGCGACATCGCCGAGGTTCCACGTCGCGTGTTGCGACATGATCGTATCACCGGAGCGCGTGAGTCGTGCTCGCTCGCTCGACGCGCGTCCGGAGTGACGTCTCATGCCGCGCGCCATAAACCCACCTCACCACAGATAGATACGTTCACCGGGCGGACCGAAAAAAACCAAGGGTGAGAATGCGCTGGCAGATATTTGCACACTTCCAGAAGCAGACCAGAAGCCATAGCACTATGATATTGGGAATTCTGGGAGCAGACATGTGTTTCATCAGTCATGATGTTTTTTTTTTTTTTGTCTTTTTATTTGGCTTTTTTGGAGACTTGTTCGCTGTCCCGTCAAACGTCGAACGAACACGGATAATGATGCAGATTGGGCAGTTCCAAGACGGCGAAGAAGGCGGAGGGGTGCCCAAACATCACACTGATCTGGAGCGCCGGCTGGCCACCGCCGCGTTCGATCGATCCGGCGCACGACATGTCACTCAAGAAGACGCTCGATGCGCTCAACCTCCGGCGCGTCGTCGTCGACGAGAAGACGGGCGCGTGCGAGGTGTCGTTCGCGTGGACACCGCGCGCCTTCTCCCCGATGGGCGCCTTGTGGGGCACGGTCCAGCTCGCGTGGGGGTTCGCGCTCGTCCACTACATATTCTACGGCCTCTTCGCCGCCATCTTCATATACGCATACGGGCGGCACGACTGGAGGGTGCTCGCCGCGTGCGTCACCGTCATCGCCGCGTACACTCCGTCGTTCCTGGACGGCAGCGAGTTCAGGCTCGGGAGGCCGTGGGACGCGCTCCGTACTCATCCGATCTGGGCGCTGTCGCAGGCGTACTTCCCCGCTCGCCTCGTACGAACCACGCCGCCCATCGACCCGAACAAAAAGTACGTCTTCGGATGGCACCCGCACGGGATACTCATCCTGAGCCGCATACACGTCTACGGCGGCGTGTGGGAGACGCTCTTCCCGGGTGTCGACATTCGAGTCCTAGGCGCGTCGCCAATGTTCAAGCTGCCGGGATGCCGAGAAATCTGCCTGTGGATGGGCGCCGTGGACGCGGGACGCCGGACCGCGGAACGCGTGCTCAGCGCCGGGAAGAGCGTGGTGGTGTACCCCGGGGGAAGCAGGGAGATCTTCGATACAGATCCAAACTCAAGTGAGACGCGGTGTCACCTGACGAGACGCAAAGGATTCGTGCGACTCGCGCTGAAACACGGCGCGGAACTGGTGCCGGTGTTTGTGTTTGGCGAGAAACGGTGCTACCGCAGGCTGAACGTCCCGGTGCGGTTACGTGACTGGCTGTTGCGACGGTTGAAGATCCCGCTCATCGTGTTCTGGGGCCGGTGGTTCACTTGGTATCCATTGCCGTCAAAGCAGACGGTTGTGTTTGGCGCTCCCATTGCGCCGCCGGCGCTGTCGGAGGGGCAACTCGAGCCGACGGCGGATCAGGTGGACGAGTTGCACGCGAGGTACACCGCCGCGGTGGTTGAGCTGTACGAGACGCACAAGGAAGCGGCGGGGTACGGGCCGGAGGAGACGTTGAAGATCGTTTAGCGGCGGGGGGCTCGTGTGGGGAAGCCTGCGTGGTTTGTTTTGGAGCGTTTTCGCCGGGAGGTGTCCGGCCGGGGTCATTCTTTTTGTATATCATCCAGTTTGAATGATGATCCAAATTATGGTCGGTTGTAATTTTTATCGAGCCTCGCTTCAAACCGCCACCGCTTCATTCGTTCTCACTTTCTCTGCAGCGCCGCCGACGTTGGCGACCGCGACCGCGCGAGCGATGGTCTGAGAGTCAAAATCCGACGCGCGGCGTCTTTCGAAGATACTGCCGCGCGTCATGAAGCGTTTTACCGACGCGTGAGGTGCGTCACCGACCCGCGCGCCCGCCGGCCGCGCCGCCCCCCCACACGCAGGTTTTGGGGCGCCGGCGGCTCTCAAACCTAGACCAACTCGATCGCCCCGGCGCCCTCCCTCCCTCTGAACGCGGAGTGACGACAGACATTTGCCGCCCCAGTCTGACTAAACGCATTGTTTTGTGTTTCTGCTGATTGGTTTCTTCAAAGTTCTCCGACCGCACACGTTCACTCCTGGGAGGGAGGCCCGCGCGCTTTTCCCCGATCCTGCGACGGTGATTCCGCCGCCGCGACTTTTTGTGGCAATTCCCGCCGCGACCGAGGGTAACTGCGATGAGGAAAGAACTGCTATTAACCCAGCTCGCTTTGAGTCACGGCGTTGAAGAAAACTTGTTCCATCTCACAATTAACTGAGCAGACCCGCGGCGCCCTCCGACGCGCACGTCACCCTCGCGCACGACGCGCCCCGCAACGACCTCTCCCTGAACAAAACAAAACAAAACAAATCTTTCACCCCGCAGGACGAGCGAGGTACGCTCGCCTCGACAGCTCCCAACGCGGGTTCCGGCACCCGCCGGCGTATATACACGCCGGTGGTGCATACGGTGACGACGACGCAGGTGAGAAATCAGTCCGTACCCGCCCCCGTTGGTTATATGCGCACACGCAAGCACACGGGCACACGGCGAGCCACACGAAACTAATCTAATCTCTCCGCGAGGAAATGAGGACATCTCTTTCCCCAATCGATCGAAGCTGAGACTATCAAGGCCACCTCCACGCCGGAGGATTTATACTTGCCAGTATTAACTGATCCTCGCGAGGGTTTAGGGTTTCGCCGCCCGTACGTGTCACGTGCGTGCGTCTCGTCCACGGCTCGACTTTGTTTCTTTGCGTCGAATCGTCGTTTTGTTTCAGTCGCTCGGTCGAGAGGAGAAGACGACATCACTTGGTCCGTGTTTTGTATCCGCCCCAGGCGATGCCGAAATATCCAATTATTCCCGGATTAGACCCCGTGGAGACCGATCCTCTCGATGAAGACCCGGACGACGACGGCGGCGCGAGAACGAGGGCCCGGCGTCGCTTTTGGTTATTTTTGGTTTTTTTTTTCCCGCGTCGAGACGTTTCACCTCTCGAAAGGCTTCTTCTAGTTGGGCGCCGTAAGCTACATCTTCGAACGCCCCGTTCCCTAGAAGCAAAAGCCGAAGTGCCCGGGGGAGGTCGAAGCCCTCCGGTGTCACGGTGTATGACTTGATGTCGCTATCGTGTACCGCCATAACTCTGTGGCGTCTCATGACGGATGGTCACGCAAATTTTCAATTTTCCCGACCCGAACCGAGAGAGGGGACGCGACGGCATCGGACTGTTTCATCAGGCAGCTGCGCGTGTGGTATTCCATCCATCGCGACGGCGTTCTACAGCCCGAAGATCGACATGCGCTTATACTGGTCAGCCGGCAGGGGCTGAGACTTTACTACCTCCGCCCTCATCTGGTTTGGCTTGGAAACGGCGCGGACACGTCCGACCCGCCCCGGGCCCGTTCCTCTCTCTTACCCCCCGTTCGGTTGCTATGACGACAAACCTCGAGGCTGTTGTTTAGTAGGCCTGGCCTGTGCGAAGAATCTACCAAAAAACGACTTCTTCTTCCACCGAGCATCACGAACGGCTCTCGCACTCGACGCTCGCTCTCCTCCCGGCTCGTACCCGCGCCCGCCGAGGTCGAGGATGAACACCAAGCGGGTGAATGTGGCGCACCCTTGAGGAAGCCGTGACATCACGGGTGAACCTATCCTCGTCGGCTGTGTACGGTAGATTCGTCTACTCACTTGACACGAAACTTGCAGGCCAAGTCTGCGGTCTGGAGACCTCGTGCGCTCGCGGGTTTCCGCGGCTGAGAGGAGCGCCCGCCGAGCCTGTTTTTTTTCCCGCTTTTTTCACCATCATCCTCGAAAGCGCAAAATCTAACCGTGTTTTTCCATTCGCGACAGTCTTAACCCACACAGGTTGATTTACCACTGCGGACATTCGACATCCACAGACGACGACGATGGTGGAGTCGTGACGCCCACGCGGCTCCACGCGTTGAATGATTAAACCGCATTGAACGCGAATGAACGAAGAGTGAGATGACGAAAATACTCATCTGTTTCACGACGGTCTTCAGAGTAGCCCCCGGGCTGAGACGACACGATGTGCTAGTACACTGATCACTCTACGTTTCCACACGACACGGTTCCGTGTTCGTTCGTGCGTCGGCGACGGCGTCTCTCGAGAAGTTTACACTAGTGCTAGCTGTTGTAACGCGAGGGAAAAGACCAGAGCCGAATTTGTCGTTAACCGTAAATACGCAATATTTTCTTGACCGCGCGCCTGCTGGGCCCCATCGGCGATGACGTCACACGGCTCCACCACCAGTTAAAAGTCCGAACACGCGTCCCTTTCACTTCACCACGCGTCGGACGACCGGGGAAAGCACCAGACCTCGCGGCGTCGAGGCACGGGGAATCATGGGGTTGGATCACCTGCCTCCCAACCACTGGGCGCGGGGACGAACGAGGGGTAACTACGCCATCGCGAGCGTGCTGCTCGCGTTCGCGGCGGGGACGTACTACCACACGATGTGGCGCGTGCAGTCGACGTCGGAGCTCGACGTCGCCATCGCGGCACACGAGGCGAAGCGGGCGCAGGAGAAGCGTTCGGGGAAGTGATGAGACGCGCGCGGGGGGTCGGGAGGGCAGGAGTGCAGACGCGAGTCCTCCACGGACCCAGACTCATCTTAGATCTTAGCTTGTGATAAATGCCATTTCTCATGGCTCGCCTTCGGTCGCCACCCACCCGCTTCAGTGTGGGCCGTCGTGTGTGTAGCGCGCGCGAGAGGAGCGTACGTGGAAGTGATGTTTCGCATAAAGAATGATCATTAAATCTCGCCGGCCTCGGGCGGCGCTCGCGGGTGAATCGCATGTACAACCCCGCAAGCCGCCGTCGACGTCCTATTTAGCCAATGCGCTCAAGTCTCAAAAGAGAGGCGCGACGCTCTGTCGCTCCCCCCATCTTAGTTCTCTCTCCGTCCGTCGTTCGTTCATCACGAAAGCTACCCGTCAACTCCCTATTATAAAGACAAGAACGCCGCGACATCACATCACGAGTGTTTAGTCGGAGCGCTCCTTCATCTTGAGGGTGATGTTGCAGGTGCGCTTGCGAATGGGAAACGGCCGGCCCTGCGCTCGTGGGTGGAATCGCTTCATCGTCCCCGCGCCATCCGCGTAAACCTCAGAGACGTAGAGCTTAGCCTTGTTCAAACCGAGGTTGTTCTTCGCGTTGGACGCGGCGGAGAACAGGGCGTTGAGCACGGGCTCGCACGCGCGGTAAGGCATGAACTCGAGCATGATGAGGCACTCCTCGTAGGACTTGCCGCGAATCACGTCCAGCACCCTCCTGACCTGTTTTTTTGGGGACGACGACGTCGAGGTGGTTTAGGTCAGCAAAGGTGCGCAAGATGGGGTTCGACGGGTGGTGGCATTCATGGACGTCGCGTGTGGTGTCCCTCGGGGTTTCAGGGTGTGCGGACGCGCGTTGGACGCGAGCGGGCGCGTCCGTGGGCGCGCCCACGGCCAAGCCCTAAAACCCTCGAAAAAGCAAGTCACGGAAGGGGGGAAATGGATAACGGGGGTGGCACGGGCGCGAGACGCACCTTGTAAGGGGACATGTGCACCCCGCGAAGGTAGCAGACGGCCTCATCGTCCGCAGACTCCACAACCGCATCGGCAGCCTCGGGCTGTTGAAAGGAGATGGGACGGGGGGTTGGGGGGAAGGTCAGCGATAGGTCGTCTTTATCCGCGAGTCTATGACCCGTGGTGAGGGTCCAGGGTTTTGGCGTGCGAGGGTGGGAAATGACGAGCGCGACGTCGACGGGAACGACGCGCGCGGATGCGACGCGACGTGCGTGACGCGCGCGTGAGCCGCGGGACGTCATCGGGGGGTAACGTACCTCGCTGATAGCCTGAGCGACAACCTCGAAGCCGCGCGTAGGGGCCGCGCGCCTCGCGCTCACGGCGAGAGCCCGGCGCTCCGCACCACCCATGAATGCCGAAGAAGCGGAGACGCGCGCCGGCGCCTTCGCGTTGACCGCGCGCTGGGCGCGCACGGGAGCGCGCGCCGACGCAGCCACACCCGCCACGTGGACCGAAGTAACGGTGAGAGCCGCCATGTCTACAGTCGCGTTAGTCGTGCTAACGAAGCTGCGAATGGCTGGCCGGTGCTCATCCTCCCACTTTTTACGGCGCATTCTGGATAAAGGACCACGTCATCGATGCAGTGATTGGCAGTGATTGGCAGTCAGCGCGCCGGTATTTCACGGTAATTGTATAAAGGTACCGTATCGTAATAGGATGCTTTGGTCTTGCGTATTACGTGTATGTTTCTAATTTTCCGAGCTCGTATGGGCAGCAGGTCAGGATCGATCGTGCGCGAAATTTCCGTTTTCTCAAGTTGTAACAGCTGCGGCTGTTTTCACCTGACCGCGCGGCTCGTCACGCACACGCGCACCATGTCCGCGCGGGTCAGCGCGTTTTCCGCGGCGGAGCTCCGTTCCGCCGCCGAGGCCACGATCCGATACGGACGTGCCGGCGTGGACGACTCCGACACCGAGCGCGCGTCCGTGTCGCCGAGGTGCGATGACAATGCCGACGATGTTGGCACGCGGCCTCATCCGCTGTTCGGACTGACGCGAGCGGAGCGCGCCTTCTTCGACGCGTCCGGCTCGCCGATGCGCTCCAACGCGACGAACTACGGTTCCATCGCGGTGGACGTCGCCGATACGAACGAAGACGAGGAGGAGGAGACCGGTGAGGGGCGTGAGGAGCGGTCGTCGGGCTGGCTGGCCGGGATCGGGCATTCCCGGAGAGGACGCGGGCGCGTCACGGTCGCGGCGGTGGCGTGCCTCGCCATGTGCGGCGTCGGCGCCATGGCGTTAGCGCTGGCGCCGCCGGAGGTACGCGCGTCCGTGGCGTCATCCCTCGGGCTGAGGATCCCCA
>Ga0209666_1000545_pt1 | contig 28799 bp, 27 predicted proteins | sample SaaInlV_125m_DNA_FD_184679 | JGI IMG/M metagenome (GOLD analysis project Ga0209666, IMG submission 184679) | Marine microbial communities from expanding oxygen minimum zones in the Saanich Inlet - Saanich Inlet SI037_S3LV_10m_DNA (SPAdes)... | ecosystem: Environmental > Aquatic > Marine >...
GTTCTTCTTGACCGGCACCATTCTGAGTTGCGCCATGGCACGCTTGAATGTTTCTCTGTCATATAGTTTAGGTGGAAATTTCGCCTGTTGCAATGCAGCGATCAGAGTGCGACCTGAGATGTTGAAATACCTAGAAATACATTCTTGGATGTCTACGAGTAGATCTCCTCCATCAAGCTCAATAAGAGGTCCAACTTTTACCGTATGATGTTTACTTACAATCCTCTCTAAGGTATCAACGATCCTCCGCAAGCACGAGTCAAGCACAAAAGTATACTCTAAATAAACATCGTGATCGTCTACAAGTTTGTATCGAATGACAAAATTACCATCTCTGAATTTATATAGTAAATGCTCTTTATTCCAATGATAAACTACATAACTTGTAATAAAAGACCGATCGGCGATCGTGCGCGTATGGTATGTAACTGTCACTTTTTTTGGTAGGTCTCTCGCAAGTTTAACTTTATAATTATTTTTGTTTGACGAAGGGTTAGTTAAAACGTTAAACAACGATTTCAGATCGAACGTCCCGTTGCCTAGTGCTGAAAACAGAGACGAAAAGGATAGAATATACGGTTGTTCGGCTTGATCTTTGGCTTCGTGTAAGTGGGCGATTGCATCAGAAAAACGAGCGCTTTGGGAAAGTGTATATGAATCATCCAAACGCATTTTTCCTGGCCATGTGTTTTGGTAAATTTGCTTTAAGATACGTTCGTTTTGTACAATTTCATCCCTAGCGTTGTGAAATTCACTTTCAATTTGTTTGCTGGTAGGAATCATAGTAACATTGGTAGGTACCATCTTATTACTTGTTACGAAACTTATGAGCGCGTCCTTTACTATTCGACGGTTACTATTGTTACCTCGATTTTGATTATTATTCCGGCGTTCCGACATGCCCTTACATTTAGTAACAAAAAAAATATCATACAACCATAGAATGCTTAGGTTATTTAAAAGATTTTTTACCTATGGAAAAGATGAGAAGGCAAGGAATGAAACAGCCGTCGCACGTCTATTGAAGAATGACGAGTTAGGAGGAAAACTTCGCGGAAATGGACGAAATGGGAAAGGTCGGGTGCAACTAAGAAACGCTACGACCCTGAAGAATATGAATGGTAGTTTAATGAAACAATTACATAGATATTTGGACAACGAGTACCTGCATGACTCGAAAAACCCTTCATATAAAGTGAATAAAAAAGTGAATAATAAATTAAATAACAACCGGGAAGTGACTCTAAAAATACCGTTCAAACCAAGTGTAGTCAAAACAGTTTTCACTGCATTGAAAGAAATATCTCGTGTGAGGTCGAAAAATGGTATAACAGTTGAACAAATTGGTGACTGTGTACAGCTAACATTGAATTCGAATGTACAGGTCACATTTCCACCATCTTTCCAGGAAAGGCTCATTGGCGTAGTAGACGTCACTAAGATCTCCCCTAATGAGCTCATCACCTGGTCCAGGTACGAAAATTTTGGTGGTAACGTTACGAACTTGAAAGCCTTGATTGAATTCGATGATAATATAAACCAAGAGGATCAAAAGAGAATTGAACGATTGTACACGCGAAATAGCGCGAGTATAATAGAACTAATAGCTCGAATAAATGCAACTACAAATGCGTTTACAATGAAACAACTTATGGGTGACAATCCACCAATAAAAGAGAGGTTGAAAAGAATGATGCAGGTTGCTATGACCGCATATTTGAGAGAAGAAAGCAAGTTGTATGAGGATAAGAAACTCACAGATGTTTCTGCTCTCATTCGTCAGCATGGTGATAAAATTATAAAGATAAAGAATGGTGAAAATGCGATTAAACATCGTAATTGGCAACAGTGGCTACAACAGCTAGCCAGACAACCAGAAATAGCTGGGAAAAAGATGAATGCAAAACAAGCTGCGAATATGATTAACACTAATCGTGAGATACATGCGTTTTTCAATGGTATTGGTTCTCTGCGGTACCCAGTCGCACGTAATAATAATTCTAACAACATATATTTGAAAAAGTGTGTATGGGTCTACAATTTCAAAAAATTAAGCAGCAAAAGCAAGAACGGAAACCAAGGGAGCAACAATGGCGGCAACAACAGAGCTAAGAGTGGTCAAAATAATAACAAGGTGGGTTCATTGGACCCATGGATGAAACAACTCTCAAAGTATGAAGGGTTTAGCAATGAACTGGTTGAAGCACATCAAATGGTGATATTGACGCTTGAGAGCATTTTGGAGTATTACAAACAGGAAGTTGCAATTGCTAAAGAAAATACCCTAAATAAAAACAAAATCAACAACGCAAAGCAAGGGGGCAACAATGGCGGCAACAACAACAGCATGACGGGCAACAACAACAACAACGTGACGAGCAGCAACAACAGAGCTACTGAAAAAGCGTCTCCAAATGCGAATAGCATCGAAAAGAATAAGGCAAAGGAATGTTTCGAATTGTGCAAACAATGCGAATTGCAAGATCACCCATTGTTTAGAGTGTGTGTGGGTTTCCCCATTTTAGATAAGGACGATAGTCAATTCACCAAATACCTAAGACTCTTGATACATAGTGATCAAAGTTATAGTAGTAGTGGTTTAGATATGACGAAAGTTGTTAGTGGTATTGCACGGGGCGACGTGAAATTTCTTTTTCTGAGCAACGACGCACGTGGTTCAAATAATAATACTGATGCTGTCAACAATATGCGATCTGAGTTAAACCGGTTCGAAAAACCTTACTCTGATAGTGCGACACTTCGGTTGTATGCATGGCCAACTCTGCGAGAATCTCTCGAACGTTATAAGTTATTATAAACATTACTTACTTCCATGGTATTGCTTCACAACCATTCATAATTTGTATTCTTAGGTATTTCGTTAAATTTATAAGTTTGTGGATTCTTTGTTCGGGGTTGTTGTTTTGTTGATATATTTCATCAAGCTTTGCTCCAACGAATTTGTTGTAGGCTTTATGTCCACCCTCGTGGTTGAGTCTTCGGGTTGATAGTTTTGATTTTCCACGTTTGTTGGGCATGAACATGTAGTTCGAACCGTCTTCTATGTCAAATCCTGAGATGACGGGGTGTTTTCTGAATTGCCTGGGTATTATATGATGTATTTGAACTAAACTACTCAATGAGAGTCTATTTCTTGTAGTTTTAAAATAACTTTTCGTTATTCCAAATAAGGGTGTCCATGCAACTGTGAGCGCTATAACTGCTACTACTATTATCATTTTTTATGTAACGTGTCACTGTTCTACTCTTTAATTTCAGAACAGAAAGTGTAGCTTTCTAATGCTTTCGGTTTTGCATTCCCCATCGTTGTACAGAATCTTTGCTTTGGAAGGTTCTCCATCATCACCGAACGCACCGACGGCAATGATTGTTCCTTTGTATGTTTTTATCTCTTTCTTTCGGGTATTTCTCTTGTAAATCTGGAATTCTCTGATCGTCTCCTTGGAAGGTATGAGTGATGATGGAACAATGTAAAGGTGTTGTGCCACCGCGGTATGTTGTATGTCTGTGACAAGGATGAAGTCTGTTTTAGTCCGTTTGTTACCGCACTGATCCTCGCTTTGCTGACCCCTTCGGTCGTGTGCTGGTCGTGCCGCGAGTACATCTTTTGTTGTTAGTGACGACGGTGTCGACGATGCTTTGTTGTGTGTGCGGCGGGGATTGCCTTGGTGGGTGTCGAAAATTTCATGCACAATGGACTTAGACTGTCGTTCGTCCGCATATAGCGTGGCTACCGAGATCGAGGCTATCGTCACAAGAGCAGAAAAACGATCACCACCCTGCTGACCACCCTGCTGCACGAAGTCCATTATGTCGGTCAGGTACGTGCTCGATACTACAAGGGCACTGGTTCATTTGGGAGCGTGCGCAGAGCGCAGGTTGCGTGCGCAGCTAGGTATGTTCATGCATATCGAGAGCTGTGGGGGTGAGAATGGAGCACAGGAAACAGGAGAGGTGCTCACGTGTGTGTGTAAGCACTGCACTACATTGGCTTGCTGCGACGATACTCTTCTGGGAACTGGGTGCTGCGACGCACTGGACGTATTTCATAAGCAGGTGCACGAGGATTCGCTTGCAACAGCTAGGAATCAAGCGGGTGAGTATTACAAAGAATTGATCATGTCTACCTCGAAGCACAATCCCACGTGGCATGAATACTGGTCCAGGGTTCATCAGTATGAATCGTCGTTGTCAGTTGATGCCCCGAGGTCGCTTGAAGAGGTTGCAAATTTCTGGTTCTCAATGGGTAAGTCTTCAACCCTTTTCAATTCAGACCTTTATCGTCTTCAACAGGGCGAAAATACGATTGCCGAGGAAAACTCCATGTGGATGATCAATCACTGCCTGTGGGCTATGGGCGAGAAAAAAGTGACGTGGCGCGCTTCTGCAGAGGTTAAGAAATACTTTCGTGGGCGTTCTTATTGAACTAGTCTACAACTGCTCCTGTGCCAACCAGCATCCAGAGTGTTCCGCTCCAAACCATGATTGCGCTATCTCCTACATCCTGGAACGTAAGGGTACCAATGGCGGCACCATCTTCACCAGATGGGAATCGGGCGGCACTGGGGATGACGGTACAGGTGCCTTGTGTGGTTGATGATGCAGCTGGGTGTTTTGAAGACATAACAAGGATCTTTATTGTGCCGACTGCCGCCTGACCGAGGGTAGCACGGCATGATCGTCCATCAGTCGTATGACTTGTCGTTATGAAAGTAATTGGAGTCGATGTATCTATGACACGAGTCTCGTCATCAGATGAGAATGAAACAATCTGATACCCCAATGCCATTTGTCCTATAAGGGTGTTAACGGAGGGTGGCACATTGAGTGTACTTCGATTGTACCATCCAAACACACCTATCTCTCCGTCAATAGCTCTCACCCTAAGACGTGCGCCATTATTCTTTACTTGACCGTTCACGATGATGGTTGGAGAGGCACATGGTAGTCCAGGAAGAGTAATTGATGTCAGAACGTATTCGGTGTTTTTTTTGTCCAAAACACTTACTTCAACTTGTGCTCCCGCAACACCCCCCTGTTGTCTTCTGGCCACGTATGCGTAAATGTAGAGGGTGTCTAGCTGTTGTGAGCCCTCTACTGTGGTATGAACCACGGTCTTCTCTCCAGAAATACTGATAGGGAAACCACCATCAGATTGTCCATTCAAGATCCCTCTCCCTGAAAAACTTAATGTTGACATCTTAACATTTTGGAATGAATTGTCTTTAAATGTAAGTAAGTTGTTGTCTGTTTTTTTTTTGTTTTCATGTTATATAATGGGAAATGTCAACAAAGTTCAGCAGAAAATTGAACAAACGGTGGAAAACCACTTAGATAGCACAGGGCATGCAACTGCAGAGACAGATTGCAACCAAGAGGTGGTGATAGAGTTCGATGGAGTTGATTTAAGAAACTGTTCTACCCTTGTTGAGCAAAATTGTAAAGCCAAATCTGCTATATCAATGACTAATATGTTAGAAGCAGTACAAGACACAACATGGAAGGGTGAGAACAAGCAGGTTGCTAAAGGTATCGCTTTTCAAGTCAATTCAAGTTCTACTAAAAGTGACAGTATTACCAAGGCGATCAATAAAATAAAGAAGAAGTGCAGCTCGAAATCATATGCAGAGGCGTTTCAGACTGTCAAATTGTCTTATAAGAATATGACAATAGATTGCAGTGAGAACCCGGATGCAATCTTACAGAACATTAGGCAGTATGGAAGTACGGAGGCAAATTGTATGATGAGTCAGATCCTGAAGAATTACCAAAAGTATGAGTCGGAAATAAAAAATGACCAAGAAAACAAGGGGCTGGAGCTTGGTGGCTCCATAATACTCTTGCTTGTAGCTGCCGCTGGTATTTTCATGATTAAGTTTAAAAGTGGTGGTGGTCGTGAGCGGAACTACGGCGAAAACAACTACTAGGTCAGGGTAGAATACAAAATCTGGCTATTTGAGACGGGCTCTGCAGAGCCTTCGGAGCTCGTAGCTTGTGGAACCACCTCACTTTGATTATTGTACACCTTTCTCTGACATCTTGATAATACCCCTGGATTATCATCCGCGGCGCAACCTGCAATAGGTATCAATTCTTTTCCAAACGATAGTTCTTGAAGGTTTGCTAGTGACTCTTGCTTGAAGCTTTCTGCTTTTTTTTCTATGTTTTGCATGTTACTATATGACCTACATTTTTTTTATGATGGTTCGAAAACGATCTGTCCTCGAATGGTGTATGTTTGCCCGGGTACGAATTGTCCTAGATTTTCTATGAAGAGTCTATCTAGAAACAAGAATGTGTCATCGTCTACACCACCTGTTGTTGTTCCGTCCGCTATGATCATCCCGAAGGAGAATTTGCGCTCATTCGTTCCAGTGTTCTTTTCAATGTTGCAAGAATTTTTGAAGTTTGTATTTGATTTGATTCGTAAAGTGATTGGCAAACCGACTGCTACTCTTGTGTAATTCTCTGGTGTGGATGCTGCGAAGTTGAGTGTCACATGTAAGGAAACAACAACAAGATTTTTAGTGTTGAAGAATCGGGCGTGCTGAAGCGGGTTCTCAACGAGACTGGCGTATGGATCTTTCTGGTCTGGGATCCAACCTGTCCAATCTGTGCGTAAATTATCAGCTGTAACATTTGTTAAAAATGCGTTTCCTCTATGGAATGCCATTTGTTGTGGCTACGTGAGGTAACGGGTGCTTTTTAATCATTGAATGCACCCGCGCGCAAGATAACAAATTTACACATACATCATTTTCTGATTGCGTTTCAAAGATTATGTTTTAAAAGTAAGGATAATTTAAATACATCAAATGATGAATGTGCTACCAAAAAGTGAGAACTTAGGAAACACGGTTGGGGTGAGGGGTGGCGGAGGCCCTTCTGGTATAAAGCTTCAGAATGGGGAAAAGCCTATCGACGAGAGTGAGGAAGATGATGACTTCATGGCTTTGATGAACGAGAATAAGAAGAGAGAAACATCTGAATCGAATGGAGCTTTCAGTGGTCATGCAGGTCTTCCAGGTGGTTATCAACCGGCTCAAAGTGGTGATTTTCAGATGCCGACAGCAAGTGATTCGTCGGGGGAGAGATCGGGTCAAGAGGAACGTTCTTCGTCGTATGAATCACCTGCAAGTTACCCCTCCGCCTCTGCTTCTAGCCCTCAGGGTAGTTTCCGTTCATTGGAGGAGGAGAAGCAACACTATTTATACAAAATTCAAAGACTACAAAGTAGGTTCTCAGGTAGGCGAGTAGGTCTTGAGACCCCGGTGGACGAGCTGAAATACGAATATGATCGCTTAAAACGCCAGTCGGAGCTGTCTGCAAGCGTAAAGTTTCAGAGGCGAACTTTGATGGCTACGGTCTCTGGAATAGAATACCTGAACAAGAGTTTCAACCCTCTTGGTTTGCACCTTGACGGGTGGTCTGAGCAAGTAATGGACTCACTGGAGGACTTTGATCAAACCTTTGAGCAATTGCACGACAAATATCAGGGGTCTTCAGAAGTGAGTCCGGAGTGGAACCTTATGATTGCGCTTCTCGGGTCTGGTTTCATGTTTCATTTATCGAATTCGTTGTTTAAGTCTGTACTCCCTAACGTAAATGATGTTGCCAAAAATAATCCCGATTTGATGAGTCAGATTGCAAGTGCAATGGGAAATGCAATGAATGGCACCCCCCAGGGGGCACAAGCTCCATCAGGGTCGAACAATAGCGAGTTAGGCGCAGGCTTAGCGATGCAAGCCATGCAACAGAAGTTGCGTCCTCAGACGCAAGTAATAGAGGAAGATGATTACACAGAGCTGGAGTCTGAGCTCCCTTCTGGTTTCGAACAGGCCGCTGCGTTAAGAAAGCCGCCCCCATTGATGGGCCGGCCAAAATCATCACAAAGGCTTGAAGACATCATTTCGGATGATTCGAGCGCTTCAGATGTTTCTTCTGAGCTCAGCATGTCGGATGCTGGGGATGTTCGACGTGTCAGTCCTGCGGCGACACAAAAGAGGCCAGCTACAGGGCGTAAGGGTGGGGCGTCAAAGAAAGCCAGAAACGCAGTGAGCATATCGCTGTAGACTTAAAGCCAAAGTTTTCATGTATTTTGAAAATTGTTATGGACTCGGTACAGGGTGTGCTAGACTCGATTCTTTTCGCTGAACGCTTCCCTCCAGTTAATAATGCAAAGAACGATAGTGCAGCTGCAATTCACGCAACTTTTTGGGAAGACTCATACAACAGAAATCTTCGACTTCAAGATGTGGAAATCGAACTGAGATTGGGTAAGTGCCCCCCTGGGAAGCGGGGGTCTTTTGACACAAGCATTCCCGAGAAACAATTTTCTCACATTATAGAGAGCTTACAAGGATATGATAAATGGGACGAAACCTCTTATGTGGAAGAAGTGACCGGTTACTTTCCAAAAGTAGATGAAAGTGTCCGATTCACAGTTTCCAACAATGGAATGGTGAAGACTATTAGTAAACAAAAGGTGACACAAGCTGACTATGTTGGAAAGAATCTACCATTCGATTTTCGCCTGGCTGTAAATATTGAACTCAACATGCAAGAATCGCAGAGGTTCACTCTGGCCACAGCCACGAGAGTTGTCACAAGAAAACGTAACTCCTTCCTCCTCGGAAACGTTAGATACGACTTGACCCGAGTGGTTGAAGACAACTGCAGTATCAGTCACCAAATTGAGCTGGAAATAATAAACTTACCGAATATGCAAATGAAACATGACAACTCGCAAAATCTCGTGCTAGAGCTACAGAAAAGACTTGTTGATTTGATGAACTCTATTGAGCCGATTCGAGCGTTCAATATTGAGCTGTTAAGAAAGCGTCACTTCTGAGTGTGCAGCGTCTGTTTATCCCTCTACGGTGATGAGCCAGATCTTTGATAAATAAGAGATTAAAACATTTATAATCAGTATCAGTCTTGATAAAGAAGAAGTAGGCTCGATAGTTGGCGGAACGCTTCCAGCAGCTACAAATGATGATAGGAACAGAGAGTGTATGTTTGTGTCAAGAAAAGACTCTCTTTGAAGGCCGAAGTCGTCTGCGACTACTGATGTGTAGACTTGATATATGACCGTGAAAGAAATGACAGTAAGTACATGCGTAAGAATACCCTTCGTTAACAGAGACATTGTTTTCAAAGACTGTGGTGTGGACTCCATTTATCGTTAAGTATTTAAAAAAAAAAAAGCCAAAAAAATAAGTAAATCTATGGAAACATTTTTAGAATTCCTAAAAATAACAACGTTTGGTCCACAGGAGCTGCGACTCTGTAATGACGTACTCCTAGTCATTCACGACTTTTTTATCATACCTCCTGGAATTATAAGGCTCAAGTGTAAACTGTGTGATTGCACACTACTGCGCGACGTGGACGAGAAATATGTGCTTGATAAAGCCTATTGGACTATTTCAAGTGGCGATGATTTTGTTCATACATGCGGAGAATGTTACTTCGCAAGCAATCATCTTGCTGTCAGTCATCATTTTTGAGCCATTCTGAGAGATACAAAGCTAGAAACTCTTTGTACTTCGAGATTCCATCAGGATCTGACTCAATTCCAATTTTTGATGCAACCCATGGTAAAATACCATCAAGTAGATCACTATGACCCCCATAGTCTAATTGAATAAGATTTGCATCTTCGATTTCAGGTTGAAATGGTGATTTGACGAAGCTATTGTAGAATCTAGTCAGAATAATGTGTACTGGTGCTTTCGCTTTGATCCTGCTGGGCTTCAATCCACTGATTTCCATGCGAGGTAATACAGCAGGATCAAGTAACAGTGCTCTCTCAAGTCGATGAGAGGTCAAAACATTCGAATCAACCGAGGAGTGTGAAATAAGAGGAAGTTTATCTTTTTCGTGTGTATCACAAAGTGTCTCGAAAGTCTGTTTAGTCAGCGTACGCGTTGGAATTAGAACGGAGCAGTTCTGTGAACGAACTGTGTTGAGAACGCCAGAGTATGCAATGGATGGTATATTTCCGTAGAGCCCTGGTGAAAAGACTACTTGTGTGTTACCTGTGAGCATAGAAAACGTGCCGAGAATCAGAATCATGGCTGCCATTACTAAAAGTCATGCTTTTAATACAGAATGTTACAGGAAAATGATTCTCGTATCGCTTAAAGTAGACTCAATGATGTTTCTATCGTTCGGTTTCTTTCTCTGTCTGAGAGAAAACGAACCATGGTAAAAGATGCTTCCGCGGCAGTCGCGCCAGCCAAAAATGCAAAGACGTCTTGAGCAATGTCTTTCCTCGTGTAATTTGCGAGAGAGTATACAGAGGTATGACGTATTACTGATGATTGTGGTAGGGATAGTGTGAGCAACTGGGGGTTTCTGATTGAAATGAAATTTTGAATGAATCCTATAGTCAGTGTCAAACAGAGAGCATACATTCTTAAAAAAAATACGAACCATTTCTTTAATTCTAAGTGCTTTTTCTTTGTGCGTTTTCACTTAAAGAAGAATTTTAGTTGTAATATATAAAATACAGATGGAAGAAGAAAATCTACAGGCACATTATGATGTCGGCGAAGCAATGACCTTCGAGCAGATGAGTCAATTCAGAAAGAATGACAAGGAAGTTTCACTTTATAACCCCTTCAAGGAAATGCAAGGAGAAACAAATCCGTATGTGTTTGAAGATGCGCCCGTGGGCATACGGCGGTATGTAGCGGTTAATATTGTTGGTGACAAGTTTCAACAAAAGCATGAAACAAAACCGTGTATGTTGAAAGTGAAAGTCTCAACTGTATCTCTTGAACAGGCCAGGAGAATGTGCACATCCATGCAAGAAACAGAATCAAGATATGCAATATATATTTTGGAAATGTTCAAGTTTGTGTGCCTTCCACCCCCCGACTACGAGTGTGATATCGACTGTGAGATGAATAAAGCAATTGAGATGGAATATTCTGCTATGGAAGAATCTCATAGTGAATTTCAAGAACGAAAGCAAACAATGTTGGATGAGGTGAGTAGGCATAACAAAATTGCTCAACAAATTGCTGATGGTGAACTTGACGCATGTGAGGCAGAGTCTGCACCAATCCTACCGGAGACCATGCTGGGTGACCAGGAGGATACAACTAATTTCCCAGAAGATATGGAACCTGATCCGCCCCTTTGTACTGATAAGTTTGTTGTGCTTGCTACACTTAAGATCACGAAGTACGAGAAAATAAAGGATTGTGTCATTATTAAGATTTGTGGGACATTTGAATCAGAGTCGGCTGCCGAAGCCCACATGAAGACTTTGAAGAAAGATACAAAGTACAAACTTTACGACGTCAGCACTTGTGATATGTATGCCTGGTTGGAAATACCACCCCCGTATGAACGACTCGAAAATGTCCTGTTCGATTCGAATAAATTAACGGAAAGTCTTGGCAGTAAAAAACAAACCATCAACATAAATTCATCTGCGCTTCAGTGCCCACAAGATGCTTCCGAGCAATGTATTTAACCCTTACAGTTATCTGAAAAGCAAAACTCGCACTTGTCTTGTTTCCCCTCTTGTATACAAGATAAACAAGCTTGATCACATCTTGGGTCATATTGTTTTACTCGTGCTTTTGGTGATGGTGGTATCTTCGGGTTTGCCTTGAAGTCTAAGTTTCGACATGTACCCCCCAGTCCTCAGTCTTCACTGGAAGCTTTATTTCAAGCGTTATTTTACATAGATTTTTTTGGTTCCTATGTTGGACTCTTATTCTTTGAACCTTGATTCTTATTTTTTTAGAATGCTGATAAAGCTATGCGTCTCCAAAGATTGGCTGCAATGCACAAATACAAGTGTTGAGTGTCGAAAGCAATTAAACCTGCGGTTCCAGGAGAGGTGGAAGTTGATGGTGTATTGTTCATGCCAAGTGAGAATGTATCACCATGAATGTGACCTGCGATGGACAGATTATCTTCTATGGTCATGGATGCAACATTTTCGATGGCAAGAGTACCACCGGAACCCGTGTAGAGAATATCCTTCACGTATAGCTTACCTTCGATGGTTAGATCGCCTTGAAAGTGTGCGTCATCTTGGAAGTCAAAGGATTCGTCTGGATCAGTGGTTGTAACTTGTTGCACAAATAGCGTATGCACACTTAGTTCTGACGCATATGCACCACTCACCGACAACATGTTCACGTGCAGATTCGCCACCGAAATGAGATTCAACTGCGCGTCACCACCAACAGAAAGGTCGTTCGAGAGAGTGAGTGTTTGACCTGTGAATGTCACATTGTCTTCGACAAGAAGAGGTCCAGCGACTGATAAGAAATCATAAATGAATGCAGTGTTAATCCATGCGGAGCCGACGGAGATCGAATCGCCACTGACGCTTGCCAGCTCTGATTCAGCAACAAAGAGTTTTTGTGTGGAGATTGCTGAGGTGAAGGCTGTGCCAATTGATAGTGTGTCTGCGATTATGACATTGGCAACAGATAAACTCCCCTCAATTGTTGTGTCGAAACCAACCGACAAATCTTCCAAAAGAATAATTCTGCCGCCCACACTGAGGGTGGGTGCTCTCTTCCCCCCGGTAAGGCCTGGTGTGTCCACATTGTTGTGTAAAACTGTGATAGTGCTAGATCCATCCTCCCATTCGATCTTGAGAACTTCATGTTCCGTCATAAATCTCAGCTGGGGTACGTTAGCGTTGTCTGCAGCATCAAGTTTGAAGCCATTAATCTGACCAACACCCTGTGTAATTCCAGCAGCATTAGTGATCACGGTCTCAAAAGTCCCATTACCAGTGGCTTGTGCTGGAGATTGGCTGACAAACCCGGAATTAGTATCCAATTGTAATGTGTGAGGGTATTGGAGTTCGATTCTCAATTCCGTTGCGTTCAAATCTGATGTAATTGGTGCTGTGAGAGTAAAAGTGTTATTACCGGAGGACGGAGTGACAAGCAATGAGGCAACAGAAAGGCTATCACTCAAAATGACGTTGCCACCTACGCTACTTGTTCCAGTGACTGCTAGCAGACCACCGATACTCAATTGACCAGCAATTTCTGAGTCACCACCAATACTGACTGCACCCTCGACTTCAAGACTATCTCCCACAAAAGTTGAACCGTTGATAGAAAGAGTCGAGTCCATTTCGGCTTTACCAACAAGGGCTAGATCACCTCCGACCGACAAGCGATCTTTGACCTCCATGTATCCACCGATTCCCGCGAAGGTATGGACGGAAAGATATGAACCAATGGTTGCGCTTCCACCAGCAGAGACGTGCGATCCAAGTGCAATTGCATCACCAACCTGCAGGTGACCTGAAATGCTCACGGCATCATCAATTGTTGTTAGACCCTGTACGGAAAGGGATCCGTGAATTCTACTGTCCGCTTTTACATCCATGTCACCACTCACACTCAGAGTGTCGGCAAATCTGACCGGGTTGAAAACATCAAGATCGCCCTGCACACTCATGGTACCCGAAAGTGTTGTGTCGCCATGAATTGAAAGAGTTGAGCCAATGATCACCTGGGCAGCTACGGACAGTTCACCACCTACACGGACATGACTACTCACATCCATGTCACCAGATGTTGACAGAGCTGATGCTAATGTGACGTCGCCAGAAACAGACAATGTGTTCATGATTTGAGTACGTCCAGTGATGTCGACTGAGCTCCCAATGGACAAAAATGTGCTTTCTCCGTTCTTTCCAATTGTCATATTGTGTCCCACCGAGAGTGCAGTAAGTCCAGCGAGTACAGGCGAGCTCGAGCTCGTACCTGGCGCGCTGTCGTCAATCACTACAAGACTGTCATCTGCCAGCTGTCTAGCTTCCACAAAGTCAGTGTCTGTGATGGTCGAATTGACTTCAAACCATTCCACCTGCACATTCTCAATAGACTTCACAATGAAAATGCCATTTTCCGAATAAGAACTTCTCGAAATTAGTCTACCATCAGTAAGAAGAAACAAGAATTCCTGTCCCGCTGAGCTAGTTTGTACTTGCAAGCCCGAATTGGACGCGTGGTTCAAAAGGTAGTACCGATTACGATTGCGCTCGCGGTCTAGAACCAATCCACCAACCGATAGATTTCTGGATCCAGTAATTGTGTCTCCAACAGAAAGCTCACGGGCGATCGTGCCGTGACGTCCGACGCTTAGATGACTATTCACAACTTCGATACCACGAATAGCAACATTTCCCGTGAGCTCTGAGCTACCACCGACTGATAGTGTCGATGCAAGCGTGGAAGCACCCGTCACTGAAAGTGCCTGGTTGATACGAGTTGTACCCTCTACATCAAGCGTATCATTCAAAGTTGTATCACCATTGAATGTGACCGAGCTGGTCACAGACAATTCACCATCTATCAAAACAGTTGACGCAAAGTCAGCATTTGCACCCACAGATAGGGTAGAGGTGCCGTAAATTGGTCCAGATGCAGAAAGAGTGGACCCTAGCTGCACAACATCGAAAAAGTCACTTGTTCCAGAGTTGGTCAAAGTGGTTTCAATAAAAGTGGTGCCAGCAGATAAATTGTTAGCGTCCATCTTTTGAACGGACAACATTTGAGTAGTTAAAACGGCACCAATAGACAAATCCACACCAATCACCTGGCTTGACGAGACAGATAGGTCGTCATCTATTACAACCAGACCAGCAATTGACATACTATCATTAAATACCGCATTATTACTAACCTCAAGGCTGCTTTGCACACTTAAGTTACCCTTGATAAAAACACTCTCCTCAAAGTAAGAGTTCTGACCAACACTCATTTCACTCGCTAATGACACGTCACCAGCTACAGAGAGCGTTTGTGCCGCCACAACGTCAGACCCAATACTGAGAAATGAGGAGACGCCACCACCGACAATTAAGCGCTCATTTACATTCACATCATCATTTACAGAAAGCTTGCCACGAATCCCGACCTTTTTTGTTGCATTAGAAAACAGTGTGTTCCCGTGGCAGTGCAGATCATGCCCCACGGAAATTGCCGATCCGGTGATAATATCACCAGAGACTGAAAGGGTTGGAATGCTATGACCACTTGCCTCCGTGAACATATCCTTTGGCACTACGTCTGATAAGTCGTGATTATAGCCCCCCAACAAGTTACGGATTTTAAAGGCCGCCTTGGATACATATGGTCGTGACATGACAATCTCGTACTCTTGTGGCACCTGAGTGGGATTAACCGTTCCATCAATGTATTGCAAAGGAAGAACATACTTTTCAATCACTGGATCAAAAGTGATTGGGGGGGCGGTCGCTGTACCTATACTATTGTACACAAGGTCAGTCTTTCCGCTTTGACGAACAGTGACTAAAACAGGTAGCTCATCGAACTCAATCTGATGAACTACGTCAACATTGTCAGCACTCATTTGAATCAATGCAGAACTTGCTGTATTCACAACAAAGAGATTGCTTCCACCCGATGGTGTCATCACAGCTACATCCGATACAGACAAGGACTGACCTAGTGTGACGTCACCAGACACAGAAATGTAATCATCAGATATCAGGGCGCCTGAGATGGACAAGGAACCGTCCACAACAGAAAAATTACCCACAGACAAAGTTTGAGCAACACGAGTTTTGCCATCAATTTGCACATCAGACGCAACTGATAGGTCGGATGCAAGCGTCGTAGATTCTGAAACCGAGAGTTTACTTGCGATTTGCGTGATTCCCACAATATCTACCGTGCCTCCCACTGATACATCGCCTCCAGATATGACACCTGATCCAGTGCTCAAAGATCCGTTCATTTCCAGGTTCCCATCCACGTTACCGTTTCCCCCAACCGAAAGGTCTCCCTCTAGGTGAACAAATGCATTCAGGGAAAGACTTTCCTCTAAAATTGCCGCTCCAGCCACATACATGTCACCCCCAACTGAGAGGTCGCCACCGAGAAAGGCCTCAGAACTGGTCGACAACTGAGAAGCACGAAAATTTCCTACGGTCTTTACGACGTTCAGCGTATCGGAATCGTTAAAATCTTCATACACTGCAAAAAACGACGGTGTATTTCCGTCATCTGACGCACGCTCGCGAAAAAAACCTGACTGGTTGTTTGCGGCTACAGTGTCCTTGATAATCTTGATACCAGCAAGTGTCTCTCCAGACAGGCCCTGACCGATTTCAATGATCGGATCTTCAATATCGACTTGTGAAGTGTTTAGCGTGATCGTGTTGCCCTCAACAATTAAATCGCCAGCAACAGACAGGTTCTGACGAACCGCGAGGCTGTTTAGAGTAGATGTTCCCGCGGACAAAGTACCAATCGTGGTTAGACCCTGTACAGACAGAGTGTCAGCTGCCGTAATAGCACCTCCTATTGAAGTGGTTCCTTCTACATCAAAAGGACCATGAACAGACATCCTCGCATGGAATGTCGAAACACTCATTACATTCAAAATGCTTGAAAGTCGCACTGCACTACCAACAGACAACCTGCTGGCTGTTGTCAAGTTTCCATTTACTGACACTGTCTGGTCAAAAACAGACGTTTGTCTTACCGCTAGTGCACCACTCACCGACAAGTTCGTGTCAAGAGTTGTATCATCACCACCTACGGAAAGGTCGCCTTTTACTTTCAGGTAAGCGCCCTGAATAGTTGCGTAGCCTCCAACTGAGGTGTACCCAGCTATTGTTGTATTTGATCCGATAGATAGCTTGTCAGCAATGTCACCGTGTCCTCCTATTGAAAGACTTGACTGAACTGTTATTTTAGAACCACAAGAAATCTGCCGTTCGATTGTTAAGGCACCCTCTCCACCTTCAATGCTAAAGTTTCCTCCTTTAAAAACAGCGTTACCACCAACACTTAAGGTATTTGCCCCGAAAATGTTAAGCGTTCCGATGTGGGCCTCTTGTACGGATAGCAAAGGCGTGAACACTCCCCCGTCCACGATGACATCCGATGTGACTGAACCCACGGAAAGCGCATTCAGAGCAAAGTTTCCAGACGCAGAAATATTTTCGGCCAAAATACTTCCGACAGAGAGTGTTGTCATCTCCATTGTATCACCCTTAGCCGAAAACATGTTGACCGTCGTCCCTGTATCAAAACTACTTGTAAATTGGAGACGCTCGTCCTGTACAGTGACATCAATCGCAAGACTAAGTGATTCTGACTCATTCAGCTCTCGCAAACTCAAACTCTTTAGCCTCAAATTTCCACGATTCGCGGGGTTGGTGGCGCCAGGCAGCACCGTTTGTGTCGACATTATAATTTATAGCCAGATTTTTATTTAAAGGTGTGTAAATTTAATGGACTCGGGTATATATATATACCTAATGCCTTCTTCAAAATCAGTCGACCGGTACCACGAATTTCTTCAGACAATATCGGCACCACAAGTGCAGGTACCTGCACTTCAACCAAAGACTAGTCTCCAAAAAAATGTTGTCTCATTTGATCAGTGGTTTGATCAGAACCATGATCATCTCGCCGATATTTACCGCACATTGCAAGACGCTTGTCAAACCACTGGGCGCTTCGTCTTCGACAGAGACACTTGCGGGTTCATGAAATTCTGCGAAGTTGCTTACAAACACAGCTACAAATACCCTAGGAACGACGAGAATTACGACGAGGAGTACGATGAAACCAACGACACTATCGTTTTTGATTAAATCACGAGAAAACCTATGAAAATTAATTTTTTATCCCGGTATATCACAAGCGAAATGCAAATATTGAAAGCTAAGGGCTATGAAGTTTTTTTTCAGCGATATAGCAGAAAAAAAACAAATGTTGTTAGTTTGACAGCACACGGACTCTTCACTGAGCGAGTTTCTGGAGCACATAATTATCGCGGGGATGATGACACAATACTTTTATATGCAAAGGACAGTTCTACGGATCAACTTGCTTCCGCGTTAGTGTTTATCTTACAAAAAGTTACCTCCACTGGCATCTTTGCACTGTCCGCGACGTCACCAGCTCACGAGCGTAAAGGTCTGTCAGTTCTTTTAAGAGCTTTGGCAATTCTAATAGCTCGCGAGAATGGCATCAAACACATGACGAGTGAAGCAATAAGTTTAGCCTCGCAGAAACTCTTAGAAAGCAAATTCAGGTTTCATCTCATTGATGATTCCCAGTTTATTTTACATAACAACGGTCTAATTGAGAACATTAGCAACTCTAAAAGCAGACGGAGTAAGTTACTTCACCAATATCATACCGCACCAAGGTATTTTACGTATGTCTCCCCGACATTGGATGAAAGTTACATCAGTGATTATGTTGAACCAATTATAAAGAGGTTTACAGGCACATCCAATACATCCAATGCATCGCTAGCAAAGCCAAAGTTACCGTCGAAGTCAAAGTTTCCGGCAAAGAAGAGCATCCCATACCACACACCGTTATCAAGAAATGAATTCAATAAAATGATACAAAAATCAAGGCAGTCAACAAGGAGTACAATCACGCGCAGTGTAGCGCGTAGATCCGTGGTGTAGTGGCGTATTAAAGAGAACGTAGATTTGTTATCTAGGGGGGGATATGATCATGAAAGTGAATGCGATTTTACCTTTTAACGGTGAAATCGATTTGAAACCGTCATACGAAGTCAAAGCAGATGAATATCATGAGCGAGGAAAAATTGTTATTGTGGATCGATCCGGGTCTATGTCATCACTAGACCACGAGTTCAGGCTTGTGATGTCTATGATCAATGCACTGGCGGGTCTGGGAAGGGACATCACTGTACCAAATCCGGGTGGTAGCACTAATTTGATTGGAAAAATTCAGTCGATTGTGAAAAGTGGTTCTCTCAAAAAACAAGAATTGATCGTAATAACTGACGGTCTTGATAACGCGCACCATATCAACAAAATTCAAATTGGCGTAGACGACGACGGACAAGAGGTTGAAGTTGTACTCGATAACAGTGGACACTATGAAACCTACATGAAAAAAAGGCAAGATGCAATTTTGAAATATTTGGAGTTTTTGGGGTGCCAGGTTCACCTGATTGGCATCGGGAACGAGGTAAAAAATCTGCTCAAAATGGCAGCCCCGCATCGTATGACCGTAGCTCACATTAACAATGGTGCAAGCTCAGAAGAAGTTGCTAATGTTGTAAATGCGGCCATCAGAATCACGAGATCTTATGCGCTCACTGAAACCGATGCAGAAACCGATGCAGAAACCGATGCAGAAACCGGTGCAGAAACTCACGCACAAGCACGAATCATAAATGCTGGGAACCTAGCAGGAATACACCCCCTAAGTCAAGAGGATGTGACTATGATTGAACAAAACTCGGAAAGAATTCACGTGACTGACGATGTTTTTACGATTGAGAGTTTCAAAATGACATTTGAAGAAGCGGAAGCAATTACCTTGACTGATGTAAACAATGAGGCAAAACGGTATACACGTGGTGTCGTCCTCTTCCTCATGAACCTTTCCCTGACACAGGGAGCAGTTCCCGGGGCTGCAATCGGTGGGAAATATTCAAAGATATTTGCACCACCCACGGGGGTGACCCTCTGGCCAGTGAACCAGCTTCTATCCGAGCTAAAAAAACAAAAATTAATGACATCCACTCGTTACGAGAAAGCTACATTTGTTCACAACAACAAGACTCGGAACTTCAACAAAGTGGAATGCTACGAGGTAGTTCCTTCAGTGCGACCCTTGATTCCAGATATACTTGCTGATAGCTGGACTGTGCCTCCTGATCAACTGGTGAAAGTTGATACCAAAAGAAAGCGTCATCCTAATGAAGCAGCGTGACTGCAATGATGAAAAAAACATTATTTAGTTAATCAAAACTTAACAAGAAAAATATACAATTGCAGTATCCAATTACCTATTTGATCCCCCATCATTGCTGTGTTCGTTAACACGTCCATTGAGAATTCAAATATTGGCTTAGGTATGTCATGTGTCAACAAATAGGTTGTAGATTCGGTTATGGATGTGATTGCAACATCATGAGTACATTTGCTTGTGGAAAGTAACAGGTTTGCAACCTGGATGTGTAATGGTAATAACATTGGTTGCTATTGACGTCTAATTTTTTATTTTAAAAAAAAACGTCATAGCAATGAAGTTGAATATACGTCCAGTCTTGGGCGCAGAAGTGGGACTTTCTCTGGCGCTCATGCAAATGGCAGCTCATCACCAGATCACACCGGAGCTTTTGACGTGCGATCTGGCAATTTCTCATTCTGTATACGGCAGAGATCGGCTTCAGGACCAGGTGGCACTTGCTAGGACTAACCATGAGCCATTCTTTGCAGAGAACTTGAATCTTTGGATTTACAGTACGAGTCTTGCAAACTTGGTGGCCTTTTTCTACCTAATCCAATTCAAAAGTACACATTGTATTCCACTCATTTCATTCATTTCAAATGGATACTCCAAAAGCAAACCATTTCTCGGTCCAGCGAAATCAGTTTTGATTGGTGTTCTGTGGTCATACGCTATCGTCTTCTTACCACCAGACAATGTACCCAACGATCTATTCTTTGTTTATTCAAGTGTGTATTCGGCAGTCTCTAATATAGCTGACATAAAGGATATTGAGCAGGACAAACTTGATGAAGTCAACACTATACCAGTTCTACTTGGCGAAAAGAATTCCTATATGGTCTCATCCGTTTTAGCCGGTCTAGCGATAGCAACACACCATACCAGCCCACTAACAGACTCTTGGACTGTGGGCGATTCTTTCATAGAACTCGTCAGTGCTATTGTATTCGTCTACGCCTCCTTAATGAGTTTTGAATAACAATTGCATTTCTCGGTAGATTATTCATACTGATTTAATACTCATATTTTGAAATTATCTTGATGTATAATAATAAATGTGAGGGGAATATGGTGAGAAATCAATAAATATGCACAACAAACGGAGAATCGCATTGGCTCACTACGAACCCTACACGTAGGACGCAAAGGATTACCTTCATCAGCACGTGCACGTTCCACTGAACTACTATGGGGAATTCCAAGGCGTGAAAGATTACATGCAAGTATATAATTCATAACTTTTCTATCTTTCGTGGTTCTACGATGGGATTCTGCTCCTCCAGCTCTGCTCTACCATGTAATCTGTAATCAAACTCGCACGCATGATTCTCTGCTGCAAAATGTTGCTTACATAGAGTTTTTTTGCACTTACACGTGATTAGTGAGAACAGTTTAACCTTTCTGTTACAAACCTCACATAAGTCACATAAGTCAATATACCCATTCGTATTACTTGCTTTCATATGAGTTTAATATTCAAATATATCTTTTTGCCCTCTTTAAGATATAATTTAAGACTCGCTAAAATATTGCTGAAAAGCTCTTCAACGATACATTTATATACCCTCTACTCGCTTAGAAAGCGCAAAGCATTTTTTTTTGCGAAACGATAGTGTTTTATTTGGAAGTTCTTTTTTTTGCGATGTGGGATAATTATCGTGAATGTTGTGAATGCTCACCGTTTCACAATACAAACGTGCACTAACCTAGCCAGTAACCTAGCCATGAAGCACCGTCAACAGTACGGTCCTCAGTAGGAAACATGGGATTCGCTGGCCTGCCCCTCAGAAGTCAAAAGAAGGGTTAGGGACTGAAGAGCAGAGGCCTCCTCCTGAAGAGCAGAGGCCTCCTTCTTGATAGCGTTCTGAAGTGCCTCGGTAGCCCGTCGGAGTGCTTTTTTAGCCCCTGCCCACGTCACGAGCTCAGGGGGGAGGCGTGGATCCGCGGGACCCCAGCTCCACCTTGGATCATTTTCGACCTCCTCATTTGCCCTTGCGATGGCTTCCTGCTTCTGAAGTTTGCGTTTGCTGATGTTATCCACCAACTTCTGCAGGTCCACTACCCCCCCATCCTTGATATCTGACATGACTCTCTCACGCGCACACTCAAGCAGTCAAGATGGTCACTGCTGATGAGCATAGGGGAGTGACCACATGGGACGTTACTTGCTACGTGCTTACTGGCTTTTGCCCACGTGGTTGTAGCTGCTTATCACCCCCTGCTTCCCTTGTGGTGCCGCGTACCATACATATTTGAAATCGAGCGCGGCAATTTAGCGCGGCAATTTAGCGCGGCAATTTAGCGCGGCAATTTAGCGCGGCAATCTAGCTCACGGACCAGATCGCACGCGCAGTGAACGCAGGCGGAGCCATGCCAGTGTACGAGGAAACGCAGGTCAAGTTGTACGGCTTCTCGGGTGCGCGCACCAAAAGCGAACAGGAGGACTGGCTCTTGCATGATGTCTTTGCAAAAGTCCGGTCGATGGAACCAAACATGCCTTTCCCCGAGAAGACCTTCCGCATTCCCAGCGATAACAGTCCCGTTGCTTACTGCAACTTCGATACCCATGCCAATGCCGTGTGGTTTTGCAAGACCATTGCTGAGTGCATGATAAAAGACGAGCAGGGAGCGGAGATTCTCACTGTCATGGCCAAGGTCTGGCCTGAGGAGCAGCGGTTCAGGCCGCTATCGCAGGCATCGGAGACGTCCTCTTCTGGTGATGCCGAAGTGTACTACCACGGCCCGTGCCCGCAGCACTCGCAGCACTCGTACTCGCAGCACTCGTACCCGCAGCATCAGCAGTCTTACCGGAAGGGGTCGCCATCGCCATTGCCATCGCCGCTCGCTGCAACATGGGGAGGAAAGGGCAAAGCTATCGCGACCGAGTTCCCTGTTCTGACCACCACATCCACTTGCAAGGCCCCCATGGAGAACACCACCAAGGATGTGATCACCACGCAGCCCACTGGCACTGGCACCAGCGTTCTCGCAGACCTTATGGCCATCGACAAGCAGATGGGTGAGACGCGCAAGACGATTGTTACCATGCAGGAGAACATGGCGACAGTGGCGGCCTTGCAGGAGAACATGAAGAAGGAGATGGTCACCTTGCAGCAGCGTATGCAACCCCTTGAGGAGAAGTACAATGATATTCTCGCCATGCTCAACAAGCGCATCGGCATCTAGTGAGCCCTCTCTTCCTCCTGGCCCTTGCAGTGGGGCCTGGTGTAGGCACAGCACAATATATAAGTGTCGTCTTGTCGCTTAGTGTGGTCAGGGTGAGTTTCGTCTATTCTTTCGTGTATGTCCTTAAGCAGTATAAAGTTCCACAGCACACCATTGGGTGAGTTTCGCCCCAGATTTCGCGCCAGATAGGCGCAGGCACAGAATCCTACACAGACGGTCCAGGGCCTATGTCGAGGAAGTGGATGAGGAGTGAGTGGAAAAGCAGCAAATGGCAGGTGAAGCTTTGTGGTCTGGAACCATCAATGCCGGCTCAACAACAGAGTGGTATCCTTCGGCAGCTCATCCATGAGTCACGTTGTTGTCACGCACACCAACCCTGTTGTATCGTTGTGGCTATGAACAAAGACGGTGGAAACGATCATGCCTACCTACACTACAACCACCCACAGAGGGGATTCGAGGAGGCGTCACAGACATGCAGGTTCTTTGTCAAATGCAAACCCACGACCTTCGGGAAAACAATCACTGCCAAACTCATCGGTCCACCGCGGGCACAAGAGCCACTCACCTCCCAGTCTTATGATCCCCCTTGGGCTCCTGAGCAGAATACCAGAGCAGAGAATACATATTCACGCATTGATGAAATACATAAAATGCGTCAGAAAATGCAAGAATTGGAGAGCAACGTAGCTGAACTCCACAAGACAATGCAAGAAAGTGCGCCGTCTAAGAAGGGTCACGAGGTTTTGAACGACATCATGGACGACTACTGTGAAGCCACCAACGAATTTCAATACCCCGATATATAATAATATATTATGATAAGTAAGAAGATGTCTCTAAGTTTTCAATACATAAGTGATGAATCCATTCAAATAAAATCAGAGCCGCAAAAATTTACGGGCTGTCATAAGATACTAAATAACTTCATAAAAAATGACTTGTTCAACAAGATGAATTCGAATTTTTTGGATGATGATAAAGTTAATTATGGTGAGTATGATGAAATAATTGCACAAGTTATACAACAATTAAAAGTGGAATTGAATTGGGAACCCATAGCAACAAAATATAGAGTGTCAGAGGGCAAGCAATTTAAAACAAGTAACAGCACAGATGCGTCAAATTTCCACAGGGACGTAAACATTTATGAGGGAGAAGATATTCCTGAAATATACACACTTGTTATTTATCTGGATCAAGCCACTCTTGATATTATACCTCAATCTTGCACTAAATTTCGTGATATCGAATTGGGAGATGTAGAATCAATTCATTTTAAACCTGGAGATGCTATACTTTTTAATGCTTGTAATCTGCATAGAGGTAGCTTTGAAACTAAATACAAATCACAAACTAGAAAATGTATACAAATATTCGAAATTTACAAGAATAAAGAAGATTATTCAAAATATGCTGAAAAAATGTTTACTATACCAGGGGGTAATAACAAAATGGTAGAATACATGTCTCAATCATGGAATAATATTCCATTATTGAATACATACATTAAACATTATGGTAGAAAATTTTTTATCAAAAAGATTCCTAGAAATAATGAAAATGATTATGCATATTTAAGTGTTGAAGCTCAACGACCTAGAGCATTGAAAAATATTGATTATGGTAATAAGTATAGAATGCTTTTAAAAACACATGATTCAGTAAATCCTGCTCGTGATTACGCTAACTTCGGGAAAGGGTTCGTAACCAGTATTTTGGTTATGCCAATCGTGACTCTATTTGTTTTATTATTTCTTCTGAAAAAAATCATAAATTCGATTAATGGTAAAAAAAATAAACCAAGAAACAAAAAAATATATTCATACTGATCCTGGTGAACTTCTTTTTCTCTCTTATCCTTCACTTGTTGTGCCGCCCTTTTGATGTCCCGAATAGTGTTGAAAATACCCAACAATCCAGTACTTTCGTTAATCTCATCGTATCAAAACAAAATGATTTGTTAATTGTATTAAAGAGTTGGTCTGAAGATAACGCGAAGCAAAAATGAGGCGTGATAAGAGAAAGAAATACAGAGTAAGTGACTCAAGCGATGAGGATGAGGATGACGATGTCATCCTCAAAGTCTACAAGAATGAGATATATTACAGGGGGGAAATCAAAGAACCATACGCAACAGACTTTTGCTTGAAACTGAAGTCACTTGCGGATGAATATCACGATACGAAAAAAAATCTTACTGTTCATTTAATGACAGAGGGTGGGGATCTGTTTTGTGGTTTCTCCATGTACGAGGCATTACGGCAATGCAAAACCCCCGTTCATATAATTGCAGAATCTCAAGTCTGTTCAGCTGGTTCAATCATACTGCTCGGAGCTTCGAGGCGATACATGTACAAAACGTCTGTCATATTGGTACACTCACTTTCCTCTTGGATAAATGGCATGCATAAACCCAAAGCAATCCGGGAAGAATTGATCAATTCGGAAACACTTCTCGATATCATGAGCGAGATTTATAAACGCCATACCAAACTAACTGCAGCAAACTTAAAAAAGTTGTACGAGACAGATCTTTACATGAGACATAATGAATGCTTACAATACGGTTTCATAGATGAAGTCATAGATTAAAGTTCGACAATACTAGATTCATTCTTTAACCCTTTCGATTTCGATCTGCCATTTCCTCCTGGTTTCCACTGGAACTTCTCTAGTTGGGCAATAATATTTGCGTTGGCGTTTTCTGTTCTCCCAGCCCCCCTGCTCTTCAGATACTCTAGTGCACTTACTATTTTCTCGTTTTTATTCTGATATCCTTTGGCGAATGCTTCTCTGTGTTCGTGACTCGGTATATAATTATTCCAATTACCTTTGACATGTTTTCTTCGTGTTGTTCTCAATAGAGCATGCTGTTGTCTCAGTTCTTTTTGTTGCTCCGTCAATTGCTTTATCTGCTCACCAATGGTATATAACTGGACCAATGTTTCTATTTTGTTTCTATTTAGTTGTTCGACCATCTCTTGCTTTCTTGCCTCCTCAATCACCTTTGTCTCTTCTGCAAGTTTTAGCTTGAAACGATTGGTTGCTTTGCTTTCTTCTTGTTTCTTGTTTCTGTGTATTTTTTTTAATTTTTTGTTGCTTTGTTTTTCTTCTTTTTGTCTCAGATCACTTTCTCGTTTATTTGCGTTTTCTAGTTTTTTCTTTAAACCGGGGTGATCCGTCATTCTTGCTTTAATATTATCAATAACATATCGTAAAGTATCGGCGGCAGCGGCTCCTTCTCCTTCAGAGGAATCCCCTTCCACCAGCATTTCTAAGTATGTAACAAGCGTACCTATTTCCTGCTCTAGTTTCATACGCTCTAGTTTTATACCAAGCACTTTCGCAGGAGCAACAAATGCACCAAAGTCACTTAGAATTTTCTCATGGGGCATATATTCAAATTGTACTCCTCCTTCTTCTGTTTGCACTCCCGTATCCATTCTCCAACCACTCGGGTGCTTATACCAATGGTGGAACTGCTGTATTCCTGCTGTCATTCCTGTTTTCGATTTGGGATTCTGACTTTTATATTTGAACGTGTTGACTTTGAGAGGATAATAAGAACTGATTTGTGGTTGACTATTTACTTTCTTATTTTTTCTTTCATTTGTTGGTACTTTACTGCCGTTATTCACGTTACCCTGGTTATTTGTTTTTGTTTGCTTTTTTTTCGCATTTACCTTTTTTAAATAATTTTTCCAAATTGTGTTGGTTTCATTACTATTGATGGTACGCACGAGCTCAGTAACATCCTTTGGAATTTCATCACTGATGTTCTTAAGTGTTTTGATTAGAGCTTTCGGGTCAATAGATTTTCCTCCTGCGTTTTCTTTGTTAGGGTTAGTGTTGGCTTCGTTCTTTTTCGTTTTCTTTGTTTTCCCCCCCCGTAAGACAGCAAGCCGGTATTGAAGGTATAGAGCTGCTAGATCGTTCCGAACATGAACTAAAGCGTCTATAGATGACCTGTTAGCTTCGCTTCTGGCGTTTCGACTTTTTTCTGCAGCAGTTCTGGTAGGCCCTCTCGATCTCTTGAGCACTTTCTTAGTTGCGTTATTATTAGCTTTTGGGTTGTTAGCTTTTGGGTTGTTAGCTTTTGGGTTGTTAGCTTTTGGGTTGTTAGCTTTTGGGTTGTTGTTAGCTTTTGGGTTGTTAGCTTTTGGGTTGTTAGCTTTTGGGTTGTTGTTAGCTTTTGGGTTGTTGTTAGCTTTTGGGTTGTTAGCTTTTGGGTTGTTATTATTGGAGCCTCCAAAATTATTATTATACATTTTTAATACGATAACGTCACAAAAAAAACGCAAGAAAAACGAAAAAAAAAATATTATGTAATAACATCAAATGCCAACAACAAGGAGTCAAAAAAGAGTAAGTTTTGAAACAAAAGACGGGAAAGTACAGTTTCAGATAAGCTCTAGAGCCGCTCAGAAAAAAAAATCGAGTACACGCAGCAACGAACAACTAAGAGAACACATGGTGGGGAAGCTTGGACTGCCGGAGGCCTTTTACGAGCAGGCCATCAGAGTCAGGCATGGTAAGGGTATGCAAAGGAGATAATCGTTCTCATGCTTAAATTTTAATGTATTTTTAATTCATATAATATAATGGGCTTCTTTGATAATATTAAAAAAGGGGTTGGCGATCTGACTGGGATGCTTACGGGTAACAGTGAGGTTGGTAAAGGTGTTGGGGACGCGTTTTCTCAGCTTGGCAACTTTTCTCCCCCTCCGGCACCACCACAACGATATGAGTCCCACGAGTGGGACGCGCAGGTGTTTGAAGGTGCACAACTTTACACAGCCGACCGTTTTAGTACGGAAGAAGGTAAAGAGCCATTAACACTGACTCCAGGAAATCATAATAGATTATCTAACATTCCGGGGGGGTGGAATGACACGGTGAGTTCAATGAGAGTTGCCCCTGGGTGCCAAGTGTCACTATTTGAACATGCTAATTTTGGTGGACAGGAAATAACTTTGCCTGCGAATGCTTCAACTGAGATTACAGAAGTTAGCTCAATGAGAAGTGAAGCTGATATAAATGATTACGTCAGTAGTGCAAAAGTAGTGTGTGATCCGGTAAGATATTGCACAGATAAACCGTCAGCACAAAACCCGGATTGCACTTCGTATAAAGAATGCTCCGATGACATCGTTTGTGCTAGAAGTCTTGCAACTTATTGTAGCAAGAACTTGCGAGGCAATGGTGAAGAAAATGCTGCTTGTCGTACGTATTGTATGGATCCCAAAAACAAATGCACGGACACGGATGTGCGCGATTATTGCCTGGCTAGACAAATGGAGCTTGGGAAGATTCCCCCAGAATGTGAGTGCATAATGACACTACCAGTTACTAAGGAAGATAAATTAATTGACCGAAGAAATTTCCAAAACCACTCTTGCTGGTCCAGCAAGTGCAAAGTAAGTGGTGGTCCTAAAGAGGGTCAGTTGCACTTGAGCGGGTGGTGGGACAAAGCTAACGCATGCCTTCCAGTCACGATATGTAGGACAGAAATCTTGGATTCCGAATTAAACTTCTACGATGAAGCTAAGTTCAACATAGACTTTGATTGTGGGCAAACCAAACCAGGGGGTTTGGGTTCGGGTTCGGGTTCGGGTTCGGGTTCGGGTTCGGGTTCGGGTTCGGGTTCGGGTTCGGGTTCGGGTTCGGGTGCGGGTTCGGGTTCGGGTGGGGACCCAGAAACCGACTCAGAAACCGACTCATCAACCGACTCAGAAACCGACTCAGAAACCGACTCAGAAACCGACTCAGGAACCGACGACGAGGACGATAAAAAGATGCAAATGCAAATGGTGATGGGTGCTGCTG
>Ga0209666_1000551_pt1 | contig 28665 bp, 24 predicted proteins | sample SaaInlV_125m_DNA_FD_184679 | JGI IMG/M metagenome (GOLD analysis project Ga0209666, IMG submission 184679) | Marine microbial communities from expanding oxygen minimum zones in the Saanich Inlet - Saanich Inlet SI037_S3LV_10m_DNA (SPAdes)... | ecosystem: Environmental > Aquatic > Marine >...
AAGCAAAAAGCCTCATTTCTTCTCGAGAAATAAGGCTTAATAGCGTCGGGGTGGAGAGATTCGAACTCCCGACCTCCTGCTCCCAAAGCAGGCGCGATAACCGGACTACGCTACACCCCGAATTTTTTTGGGTGAGTGATGGGACTTGAACCCACGGCCTCCTGGGCCACAACCAGGTGCTCTAACCAGCTGAGCTACACCCACCATACAGCTCATGATTGGATTTCCAAATATAGAGCGACAGAAGTTAAACGAATTATTCGTTCACTGAAAGGAATTCAATCGATATAATTATATTCCTATTTGTAACTTATACCGTGAGACTTTTATATAGATACTTTTTAAAAGAGCTTATTTTGCCATTCATTTTTTCTCTTTTAATGATAACTTTCGTATTATTTGTAAATTTTTTACTCAGGGCGATTGATAGATTCCTGGGAAAGGGTTTGGATTTATTAACAATCCTTGAATACCTATTTTTAAACCTTGCCTGGATATTAGCTCTTTCAGTCCCCATGGCAGTTTTACTTGCAACATTAATGACTTTCGGTAGACTATCTGAGGATAATGAAATAAATGCAATGAGAGCTTCAGGCATTGGTTTTCTCACAATAATGCGTGCTCCAATTTTATTTGGGGTAATAATTACTACTGTCTTGATCTATTTTAATAACTTTATTCTTCCAGAAATGAACTTCAAAGCTAGGTTATTATCAGGTGATATATATCGAAAAAGACCTGACATGAGTATTGAACCAGGTGTTTTTCTAGATAACTTACCAGACTACAGTATGATTGTTGGTGGCAAACTAGGTGACGGCACAATGAAAGATGTAAGAATTTTTTCAAAAGGCAATAAAGAAGCTCAAACAAGTATACATGCAAGCTCAGGGAATTTAAACACGCTTGAAGATGCATTCCTTCTGACGTTGTATGATGGTGAAATTCATGAGCTCGGCCAAAAAGATTATACAAACTACAGAAGAATAATATTTGATAAGCATCAAATAAATATTCCAGCAAAAGACCTTTTGCTAAATAGGCGTGATTCGACAAATAGATCGGATAGAGAAATGACAGTGCCTATGATACAAAATAAAATTAATAGTTATGAAAAGCGTCTTCGAATTGTATACAAACGATTGTCAGGAAATTTTTATAGAACTATTGGTGACAGCGCAGTTCCGAATACTGTTGAAGAAGGGGAAATAATGATTTTAAATGCTTTAGATAGCATAAAAAATCAAAATTCATTATCAAAAGCTCAAATAATTAAAAAAGAAAAAAGGATAAAAAATCTAGATAGACAATTGAAGAACGAATTTAATTTGATTAGGAGTTATAAAAAAAGCCAAAACAAATATGGTGTTGAAATACATAAAAAGTTCTCTATCCCTGTAGCCTGTATTTTATTTGTTTTACTTGGAGCACCATTGGGTGTGATGAGTAAAAAAGGAGGTTTCGCAATAAGTACTGGGTTGAGTTTTGGGTTTTTTCTTATTTATTACGTTCTTTTAATAGGCGGTGAAGAAATGGCAGATAGAGCATTTCTATCTCCAGCTGTAGGGATGTGGTCTCCAAACTTAATTATTCTATTAATCGCTGTATATTTATTAATCCATACTGTTAGAGAGAATGCCCCAATCGGAATAAAACTGCCAACCATATTCAAAAAGAAAAAAGACAAAGAATGATACCTGCAAAATTAATAGAAAAAAAACGAGACGGATTTGAACTCAGTGCAGAAGAAATTGAATGGTTCGTCGAAGGAACAGTAGAGAATAAAATTGATGATTGCCAGCTATCTGCGATGTTAATGGCAATTTATTTTAATGGGATGAGTGATTCAGAAACTTTTTCTTTAGTGAGCTCAATGATTAATTCTGGGGAAAAGTTTAAATTCAATAACTTTGGTAAATATGTTGCTGATAAACACAGCACTGGTGGTATTGGCGATAAAATTTCTTTTATTTTATCTCCCATATTATCATCTCTGGGTATCATAGTTCCGATGATTGCAGGCAGAGGGTTAGCATATACTGGTGGTACAATTGATAAGCTAGAATCGATACCCAATTTCCAAACATCCATAAATGTAAAAAATTTCAAAATCCAAATTCAAAACATTGGCTGTGGTATTATAAGTCAATCTTCAGAAATTTGTCCTGCGGATAAAAAAATATATTCAATACGAGACTTAACGGGGACGATACCATCGATGCCACTTATTTGCAGCTCCATAATGAGTAAGAAAATAGCTGAAGGCCTTGATGGACTTATAATGGATATAAAAGTTGGGAATGGCGCTTTTATGAAAACGATTTCTGAGGCAAAAACACTAGCGACTGAACTTAAAAAAATAGGAAGCGCTTTTGAAATAAAAACAGATATAACCTTTTCAAATATGTCGCAACCGTTAGGTCGGTATGCTGGGCTGGGATGTGAAATTATTGAATCTATAAATTGCTTAAAAGGTGATGGCCCAAACGATTTAATCGAACTTAGCTTAGAGCTTGGATCAAAAATTTTACTTCAAAGTAAAAAAGCTAATAACGAAAATGAAGCGAAAAAGAAAATGCTCAAAACTATTGATGATGGAAGTGCTTTAAAAAAGTTTGAGGAGATGATCATAGCACAAGGTGGAAATTTTGAACAATTACAAATGAGTCAATCCAATATTAAAAATGAGCTTTATATTTGTTCAGATAGAGGTGGATATATTAGTTCTATGGATACTGAAAAAATAGGGTGGGCTCTTGTCGAAATGGGATGCGGAAGGCGAAGAGATAAAGACCCTCTAGACTTTACTGCAGGAATTAGATTTAATGTAAAGGTCGGAGAAACTGTAAAAAAAGGTGAGAAAGTTTATACATTATTTGGTGAAAACATTAAAAAGCTAGAAAGTGCAAAATCGATGCTTCACAAAACTTTCAAGGTCTCTAGTGAAACAATTTTAAAACCTAAATTAATATTGTCTTAGCTAATCTAATTTCTATGTATCCTACATTTTTGCCCAGGTTCTGATCCAGACTTATAAACTTCTTTCTCAATTGGACATGCTTTTCTTGCCCCCATTTTTGAGACTGAACATATCTCAGATACGATTACTCCGCTAGGCCTTTGGAAATTTACTCTGGGCATTTCCAGTATATCATGTCCATCTCGCATGAATCTTGCCCATGTTGGCAACGCTGCTTTAGACCCATCTTGCCCCATACCTAAACTAACTTGATAGTCGTCGACTCCGAACCACACTCCCGTTGCTAATTGAGGCGTAAAACCGACAAACCAAGCATCACTCCAGCCTTGAGTTGTTCCGGTTTTACCGGCGGCAGGCCTTGTAAATTTATATTTCCACCTTGCACTTCCTGCAGTTCCGCGATCCATAACAGTCTGCATTAAATTTGTCATAAGAAATGCAATTTCCTCACTTAATACTTCATACTGAACAGCACCATACTCTCTTATTGTATTCCCATAGCGATCTTCTATTTTTGTGATCGCAAAAGGTTTAGAATAAACACCTTTATTGGCATAAGCCGCATAAGCAGATACCATTTCTAAAGGAATCACCTCACTTGTTCCAAGAGCAATTGCATCTACGGCTCTAATATCTGTCGATATACCCATTCTTTGTGCCGTTCGCTTAACCTGTTCTGCCGGAGCATAATCCTGTTGAACAATTCTAACAGAAATTAAATTTAATGATTTTCTTAACCCTTCTCTAAGGGTGGTTAGTCCGCCTGTACTGCCTCCATAGTTTTGAGGCTTCCATTTTACCCATGACCCATCTGTATTTTGGACATTTAACACTACTGGCTGATTCAAAAGTTGCTGAGAAACAGTGTAACCATTTTCTAATGCAGTAGTATAAACAAAAGGTTTAAATACAGATCCTGGCTGCCTTTTTGCTTGTACAGCTCTATTATATTGATCATGATAATCCGGGCGACCCCCAATCATTGCCATAATGCCTCCCGTTTTTGGATCAATAGCAACAAACGCTGTTTGAACCAATAATTTTGATCGAAGGTCTTTATATAACTGAGCTTCTCCCTGCATCATCATTTTAACAGAATCCTCATCATAAATTGTAAGGTGTCCTAAAAGTTCAAACTCTTCTTTATTATTCATGATTCTATTATTTAATTTGGATTGCGAAATATTTATCGCATCTAAAACAACTTTTTCTGCAAGGGCCTGTAACCTTGAATCAAGAGTAGTATATATTTTTAATCCATCACGATATATATTGATATCTAGTGCTTCATCTTCTTTTTCTAAAAGTCTTCTAACATATTCTGTGAAGTATGGAGCTAATCCTCTAATCGGTAGTTCTTTAACTGATTCTAATGTCATTGCTCGGTACTGAGCATGCTCATTGTGTGTTATGTAGTTTTGATCTCTCATTAGCCTAAGAACTGTATTTCTTCTTTTCCTCGCTCTTTCTGGGTGACGAATTGGCGAATAACTTGCTGGAGATGGCAGCAAGCCTACAAGCAAGGCCGACTCATCCACACTAAGCTGATTTGATTCTTTGCCAAAAAATCTTTTAGTAGCTGCCTCCACTCCATATGTTCCATGACCAAAATGAACAGTGTTAAGATACATTTCTAAAATTTCATCTTTTGTATATGTTCTTTCTATCTGGACCGCTGTAATAACCTCTTTAATTTTTCTCAAAATACTATCTTCAAAACCAATTGTTTTATACAAATTTCTCGCTAGCTGCTGAGTAAGAGTACTAAACCCTTGGCGATAGCTTAACGATAGAATATTAATACTAATCGCTCTTGCAACACTACGTAATGATAAACCCCAATGGTCATAAAACCTTCTGTCTTCCGATGCGATAACCGCATCATGCATGTGTTTCGGAATATTATTTAGTTCGACAAAAACTCTTTTTTGAAGGAATAATTCACTTAATATTTTCCCATCAGATGAGTAAATCCTTGTCACTAAATCAGGATCATAATTTTCTAATTGCTCTAGGGAAGGTAAATTACGAGACAAAAACAATACAAATAAGAGGACGAAAATTGCCCCAGAGAAAACAATCCCTAGAGATACCCAGAAAACTTTTGCTATTCCAGTTATGGGTTTTGTATTTGACATATATAAATTTACAAGCTTTCTTGAAATTTAGTTCAAATTGCTAAAACAAAAAAAAGGGTAAAAATCAATTCTACTTTTTTAAAGGACTAATCATCTTGCTTGGTTTAACCAGCTTGTCAAACTCGCCAATCTTCAGATAGCCAAGTCTCTCTGCTGATTCTTTTAAAGAAATATTATTTTTATATGAATGTTTTGCAACCTCTGCAGCTTTATCATAACCAATATGAGGATTCAAAGCTGTAACAAGCATGAGCGAGTTATATAAGTTTTGATTAATTTTTTCAATGTTTGGCTGTATCCCATCAACCGCATTTTCAGCAAATGACTTTGAAGAGTCAGCTAATAATTTTATAGACTCTAAAATATTATGGGCTATCACAGGTCTAAAAACGTTTAACTCAAAATTTCCACTAGCTCCTGCCATGGTAATTGTAACATCATTCCCAAAAACTTGAGTACAAACCATTGTTAATGCTTCACATTGCGTAGGATTAACCTTTCCGGGCATGATTGAAGATCCGGGTTCATTTGCAGGAAGAATAATTTCACCTATACCAGACCTAGGACCACAACCTAACCATCGTATATCATTTGCAATCTTGAACAATGAAGTTGCTACAACTTTAAGAGCACCAGATAGTTCAACTATGCAATCTTGGCCACCAAGTGCTTCAAATTTGTTAATGGCTGTCTTAAAATTTAAACCGGTAATTTTTTTAATTTCTTCAGCCATTTCAACGTCATAGCCTTCGATTGTATTTATGCCAGTTCCTACCGCAGTACCTCCTACTGCAAGTTCATAGCAATTATCAACAGCCTTATCTAACCGATCAATTCCATGTTCGATGGCTGAAACATATCCAGAGAACTCTTGCCCTAAACTCAGAGGAGTCGCATCCTGCAAATGGGTTCGACCTACTTTAATAATATCTTCAAAGTCTTTGGCTTTTTTTTGGAATGAACTTTTTAATTTTTCGAGCGCTGGTTTAAGGTTATGTACTACGCTCTCGACCGCAGCAATATTAATAGCCGTGGGAAAAGTATCGTTTGTTGATTGGCTCATATTTACATGGTCATTCGGATGAACGGGGCTCTTGCTTCCTAGTTTTCCGCCAACAATCTCAATAGCCCGATTAGAAATCACTTCATTAAAATTCATATTTGTCTGCGTTCCACTTCCAGTCTGCCAAACAACTAGCGGGAAATGATCATCTAATTTTCCATCAATCACCTCATCAGCCGCTTTATGAATAACAGATTTTATATCTTCTTTTAACTTCCCACTATTATGATTAACAGTAGCTGCGGATTTTTTTATAATACCATAAGCCCGTATGAACTCTCTAGGAAAACGATGATCACCGATTTTAAAATTCTCTAATGATCTCTGCGTTTGCGCTCCATAATACTTTTCAGCAGGAACATCTATTGGACCAAGACTGTCACTCTCAGTACGGAATGTCATTAATTTATTTTACCGTCCAAATATCGCCTGCGTTTAACAAGTCTTGGACTTTACCAGCACCTTTTGCTTTAATTGCCGAATCAACTTGGGAAACCATTTCAGAATTATAAGTAGGCTTATCTACAGAATAAATAACTCCAATTGGTTCTGGCAAAACTGGATGTGATGTCCAATTTGCAATAATATGAGCCAAGTCAAGATTTGTTTCATCATGTACCAGGAGGTCATCTAAACTATGCTTTTCCATATCAACGACAGTCGCTTTAAAGCCATCGAGTTTTATACCTTTAGTCCCTTTTGAAAAAACCATTGGCTCTCCATGCTTAACCTCGATTACATTATCAAACTTATCAGCAGAAGTATATTCTTCAAAAGCATTATCATTAAAAATATTACAATTTTGATATATTTCAATTAATGAACCACCATCATGATGATAAGACCTTTCTAACATTTGAGATAAATGAGCTTGCCAACGATCTATTGTTCTAGCAACAAATGTGGCTTGGGCTCCTAGAGCAAGAGAAGGTGGATTTAAAGGAATATCTAATGAGCCATAAGGCGTTGCTTTTGTAACTTTCCCCACCTCAGAAGTAGGAGAATACTGTCCTTTTGTTAGGCCATAAATTCTGTTATTAAACAGCAAAATATTCAAATCCATGTTTCGTCTTAATGCATGCATGAAGTGATTTCCGCCAATTGAAAGACCATCGCCATCGCCAGTCACAACCCAAACAGATAAGTCTGGATTTGCAATTTTTACACCGGAAGCGACTGCTGGGGCTCGACCATGAATTGTATGAAAGCCATAGGCATTCATGTAATAAGGAAACCTGCTTGAGCATCCTATACCTGAAACAAATACGAAATCTTCCTTTTTTCTACCAAATGTCGGCATCGTTTTTTGAGTTTGAGCTAAAATTCCATAATCACCACATCCAGGACACCACCTGACCGACTGGTCGGATTCAAAATCTTTTTTTGTATAAGTTGGAGTATTTACATCTGACATATAATTATTAACCTATCATTTCGTTTACAGTTTCTACAATTTTCGACGCGCTAATTGGTTTCCCATTTACTTGATTAAGCCCTTTAGCGTCTACTAAATATTCTGATCTTATTAATTTAATGAATTGCCCCATATTAATTTCGGGAACCAAAACATTTTTAAACTTAATTATGATTTCACCTAGATCTTTTGGCAATGGACTAATCCACCTAATGTGGACATGTGAAACACTCTTGTTATGCTCATGCAATGTTTCAACTGCTGATCTACAGGAACCAAATGTACCACCCCAACTTAAAATTAAGACATCTCCATTTTCTTCACCAAAGACTTCTGTCTCCGCAATATCATTTTGGATTCTATTGACTTTTTCTTGCCTTAATTCAACCATTCGATGATGGTTGTCTGGATCATAACTTACGTGTCCCGTATTTTCTGCTTTTTCAAGACCACCGACTCTATGTTCTAATCCAGGAACGCCAGGAATTGCCCATGGTCTTGACAAGGTTTCTTCATCCCTTTTGTAAGGCATAAACTCCTCGCCATCCTTAACTCCTTTAATAAATTCAACATCAATAGAGTCTAAATTATCTACATCAGGTATCTTCCAGGGCTCAGAACCATTTGCTAAATACCCATCTGTCAAAAGCACAACTGGTGTCATATACTTAAGCGCAATTCTTGACGCTTCATAAGCAGCATAAAAGCAATCGCCTGGAGTAGCTGCCGCAATTACGGGTAATGGTGCTTCACCATTTCTTCCATATAGCGCCTGATTTAAATCAGATTGCTCTGTCTTTGTAGGTAAGCCAGTACTTGGGCCTCCTCTCTGAACATTTATAATAACCATAGGAAGCTCAGTCATTACTGCTAAACCCATAGCTTCACCTTTTAACGCAATTCCAGGACCTGAAGTAGACGTAACAGCAAGGTTTCCTGTAAAAGAAGCTCCTATAATAGAACAAATACCTGCTATTTCATCTTCAGCTTGAAATGTTTGAACCCCAAAGTGTTTCCAAGCAGCGAGTGTATGCAAAATATCACTAGCCGGCGTAATTGGATATCCTCCAAAAAATAGCTTTAGACCAGATTTTTCGGAAGCAGCAAGGAGACCTAGAGAAGTAGCATGGTTACCATTTATATTTCTGTAAGTACCATTAGGAAGTACAGCTTTTTCTACTTTAAACCTTGTTGTAAATAATTCTGTTGTGTCTGCATAATTATAACCAGCATACATCGCTTTTTTATTTGCTTCAATAATTACATCTTTACCCGCAAATTTTTTCTCGAGCCATTTTTCCGTAGCTTCTAAGGGTCTATCATACATGTAGTATAGAACGCCCAATGCAAAAAAGTTTTTTGTCCTTATAACAAACTTAGGTGATAACTCAACACCTTCACAAGCAGCTGTAACAAGCTTATTCATCTCAATTGGAATTACTGTAAAATAATCATCGAGAGTCCCATCATCTAATGGATTACTATCGTAACCAGCAAAATTAAGATTTTTCTTTGTAAAGGAATCTGTATTAATAATTATTGTCCCGCCTGGGGTAATTTCTTTTTGATGAACCTTCAGGGCAGCTGGGTTCATAGCAACTAATACATCCGGGTCATCACCAGGAGTATGAATATCTTTTGAACTAAAGTGAATTTGAAATGCACTAACGCCAGCTAATGAGCCAGCAGGAGCTCTAATCTCAGCTGGAAAATCTGGTAACGTACTTAAATCATTACCAATAGATGCAGTTGTTTCCGTAAAGCGCCCTCCAGTAAGCTGCATCCCATCTCCTGAGTCTCCGGCGAATCGAATAACAGCATCATCAATTGTTTTAAATGTTTTTCCCATGGTTCCGTTCTACTTTAAATTTTAAAATATATATAATACAATGTTACAAATTTGTTGCTATAATTACAAAAATTCCAAAACATTTTAGATCTTAATTTACCAATAGAGCTTTGATGTCAAAAGGTATTCTAAAGATTTCAAAATTTTTTTGAATTGGTTTTTTATAGGCTTTAAAATCTTTAAATTTGTCCAATGAATACTAGAGATAAAGTTAGGCTGACAACCCTCAGTCATGGCGCGGGCTGAGCTTGTAAAATCGGTCCTGCGGACTTAGCCCAGGTTCTGGGTAATGTAAAAATGAATACAAATGACTCTGTCATTACGGACTATACTAGTACGGATGATGCGGCCGTAGTGCGCCTTAGTGATGGTAAGATAATATTACAGACTGTTGATTTTTTCACCCCTATCGTTGATGACCCATACACATTTGGTCAAATATCCGCAGCAAATTCACTTTCAGATATTTATGCTATGGGCGGTAAACCTCTTTTTGCATTAAATATTGTCGCTTTTCCTATCCAAAAATTATCCAACACCATACTCTCCGAAATTATGCAAGGCGGCGCTGATAAAGCGGCAGAAGCCGGCATTCCGATAGTGGGTGGTCATTCTATTGATGATAATGAGCCAAAATATGGATTGGTAGTAACAGGAGAAGCAATTGAAAAAAACATATGGACAAATGCAGGCGCTAAGCCAGGAGATCATTTAATACTTACCAAACCAATCGGCACTGGCATTATTTCGACTGCCATAAAGAAAGAGAAAGCATCGAAGTCCATTACCGACGCGGCCTCAGATTCAATGAAAGAACTAAATAAAAAAGCTTCAGAGATTGCTAAAAATTTTCAACCGAATGCGGTGACAGACATCACTGGATTTGGTCTTATTGGACATCTAATTGAAGTTTGTAATGCAAGCAATGTATCTGCTAATATATATTTTAAAGAAATCGAATTTTTACATGGAGCAATAGACTTAGTTAATGAAGGTATTATGCCAGGAGGGTCAAAACGAAATTTAGACCATGCAGAAAATTTTACTACTTTTAGTTCTAAACTCTCTTTTAATCAAAAATTACTGGTTTGCGATGCTCAAACTTCTGGAGGTTTATTAATCTCATTACCACCAAAAGATGCAAAAAAATTTATAACTCATTTCGGTGAAAAAGCAAAAATAATTGGAGAAATTCAACCTAGGAAAATCAAACCCATCACGGTTAAATTCTAGAAACCACTACAGTTAGTCTTATATACGATTATATTTGTCGTATATAGTGTTTGGTTTTATCTACGTACTTATTCTATACTTTCAGTTCAAAAATGTTGAAAATTACAAAAAGAGTAGAATACGCATTAATTGCAATAAGACATCTTCAAGAAAATCAGGATGTTCTTGTTTCTGTTTCTGATATATCGGCTGCATACGGCATTCCAAAAGAAATTTTAGCTAAGACATTACAAAAGCTTGCTAGTTCAAATATTGTTAAGTCGTACAAAGGGCCAACCGGCGGTTATAAAGCAACAAAAAAGATAGCGGAAACAACTTTAAATGATTTTTTTGAAATTTTAGAGGGCCCGACTGCGATAATGGATTGTTACTTTCAAGATGGCTGTGATCATTTGAATAGTTGCAATATTCGTACTCCGATAAACAAAATAAATGATTCTATAAGAAACCTTTTTAATAACCTAACACTAGCAGATATTGCACAATGAACTTAAAAAATAAGATAATTGATATTTTAAAACAATGTTATGACCCAGAAATCCCAATTGACTTATGGAACCTCGGTCTCATTTACGACATTGATATTATTCAAAAAGAAAATGAGGTGTCAGACGTTAACGTTGTAATGTCTTTGACAACTCCGGGCTGTACAATGGGTCAAGGTATGGCAGATGATATAAAAGCAAAAGTTTCTTCAATGCCAGAAATTAATGAGGTAACTGTTAAAGTGACATTTGATCCTCCTTGGGAACCTGAGATGATGACTCAGGAGGCACGAGAAAAATTAGGTTTTGATAATGAAATACAGAAGGTCAAAAAAGAGGAGCTTGAAACGACATGGGAATAAATAATATTAAAGAGCAAAAAGTATCCATAGAAAAAGAGCAAAATGATTTTAAAGATGCTCAAATCTATGTTTCAAAAAAAGCTGTAACAAGATTGAAAGCCGTAATGTCATCAGAAGGAAAAAGTGATTATTTTTTAAGAATGTCCGTTGATAGCGGTGGGTGTTCAGGTATGAACTATAAAATGGATTTTGATAAAGAACAAGATACCTTTGATAAAGTTTTCAACCAAAATGGCTTAAATGTGATATGTGATTTAAAAAGCTGGCTGTATCTAAAAAACATTACAATTGATTATTCTGATGATATGCTCAATGGTGGGTTCAAAATTGAAAACCCGAATGCTGAAAGAACCTGTGGCTGTGGCACCTCTTTTTCAGCATAAAAGACTAATTTGATGGAGATTAGAATATGAATCAAAGTAAAAATGCAGTAATCGATCAAAGAGTAAAAGAAGATTATAAATATGGCTTTGTTACCGACATAGAGTCAGATACACTCGCACCCGGAATCAGTGAAAAAACAATTCACTTTATATCAGAAAAAAAGAAAGAACCTTCTTGGTTGCTTGCTTGGCGCTTGAAGGCTTATCGAAAATGGCTAGAAATGAAAGAACCTAACTGGCAAAATGTCAAATATGCAAATATTGATTATCAGGATATAAGTTACTTCTCTGCTCCAAAAAAAAATGAATTGAAAAGTTTAGACGAACTAGATCCAGAACTTTTAAACACTTACAACAAGTTGGGTATTCCATTAGATGAACAAAAAATGATGAATGGAATCGCTGTTGATGCCGTTTTTGACAGTGTTTCTATCGCAACTACTTTTCGAGAAGAGCTAAAGAGTCATGGTGTGATATTCTGTAGTTTTTCAGAAGCAGCTGTTGATTATCCAGAAATAGTGAAAAAATATTTAGGCAGTGTTATTCCACATACTGATAATTATTTTGCCTGTCTTAATTCTGCAGTATTTACTGACGGTTCTTTTGTGTTTATTCCAAAAGGCGTCAAATGCCCTATGGAGCTTTCAACCTATTTTAGAATAAATGAGGCAAAGACTGGACAATTTGAAAGAACACTTATCATTGCGGAGGAAGGCAGCTCTGTAAGCTATCTAGAAGGATGTACGGCTCCAATGAGAGATGAAAATCAGTTGCACGCAGCAGTGGTAGAGCTTGTGGCTCTCGATAATGCCACTATAAAGTATTCGACCGTACAAAATTGGTATCCTGGAAACCCAGAAACTGGCGAAGGTGGTATTTATAATTTTGTTACAAAACGAGGTCTTTGTTCTGGAAAAAATTCTAGAATATCATGGACTCAGGTAGAAACTGGATCAGCCGTAACATGGAAGTATCCTAGCTGTATTCTAAAAGGAGATAATTCTGTAGGTGAGTTTTACTCTGTCGCTCTTACAAATAACCTCCAACAAGCTGATACTGGAACAAAAATGATTCACATTGGCAAAAATACCAAGAGTACTATTATTTCTAAGGGTATCTCAGCAGGCAAGGGTCAGCAAACATATAGAGGTGAAGTTAAAATTATGAAAAGTGCAGATAATGCACGAAACTTTTCTCAATGCGATTCTATTTTAATTGGTGATCGTTGTGGTGCTCATACGTTCCCTTACATCGATGTAAGAAACCAATCCGCTACAATGGAGCATGAAGCATCAACTTCAAAAATTGGGGAAGATCAACTGTTTTATTGTAATCAACGAGGCATAGACACTGAAGATGCGGTTTCTATGATTGTTAATGGTTTTTGCAAAGAAGTATTTAATGAACTCCCAATGGAGTTTGCTATGGAAGCAACAAAATTAATGGAAGTTAGTTTAGAAGGCAGCGTTGGCTAAATAAAGGTTTAATATGTTAGAAGTAAAGAATTTGCACGTTGAAGTAGAGGGTAAACAAATATTAAATGGCATTGATTTGAACGTTAAGCCAGGTGAAATGCATGCAATCATGGGATTAAATGGCTCAGGAAAAAGTACGTTATCTAATGCCATCACTGGGCGTGAAAACTATAGTGTTACTAAAGGGGATATCATTTATAAAAATGAATCCATAGTTGAAATGGAACCCAATGAAAGAGCGTTGGCAGGTATTTTTATGTCATTCCAGTACCCTACCGTGATTCCCGGCGTTAATAATACTTATTTTTTGAGGGCAGCCGTTAACGCTAAACGAAAGTACAACAAACAAAAAGAATATGACGCCGCAAGTTTTCTAAAATTTGTTAAAAGTAAACTAAAAGAAGTTGAGATGGATTCAAAATATCTTAAACGTGCAGTTAATGAAGGCTTTTCTGGAGGCGAAAAAAAAAGAAATGAGATGTTACAATTGTTATGCTTAGAGCCCGAGCTAGCCATAATGGACGAAACAGATTCTGGATTAGATATAGATGCACTTAAAATTATTTCAAAAGGAATAAATAATTATAAAAACAAAGATAGAAGCTTTTTGGTAATAACCCATTATCAAAGATTATTGAAATACATTGAGCCAGATGTTGTCCATGTTTTAATCGACGGTAAAATTATAAAATCTGGTGGCAAAGAACTTGCATTAGAATTAGAAGAAAAAGGTTATAGCTGGCTAGAATCATGAATCTAAGTGATTACCAAAATGAGTTTGATAATCTTATTTCTAAGCAATCCTACTCTGCAGTTTCGCAACCTTCGAGGAAAGATACTTTTTCCAAATTTTTAGATTCTGGATTGCCGACAAGAAAATGGGAAAACTGGAGACATACGGACCTCTCCTTCTTAAATAAAAATAATTTTAGAATTACTGAACCAGGTGATGCGAGCGGTGGTTCAATAGATGTTTCTAATTACAAGATTGCAAATACATTTACTGTAATTATAATTAATGGTCATTATTTAACAATTAATTCAGATTTACCGAAAGAGTTAACCGTTTCAACAAATTCAAATGGGGAAAACTGGACTCCAAAAAATAAAAAGGATACTCCATTCGAACTTTTAAATGCGTCATTATCCGATAGTACTATAACAATTACTACTGAACCAAATGCATCTATACAAAAACCAATCCACATTCTTTTTTTGTGTACAGGAAATGATGATTTAATGATTAACCCGCAGGTTAATATCGATATTTCTCATTCAAGTTCTGCTACTATTATCGAGCAATACGTAAGTAATACTTCTTCTTTTTTTCAAAACACTTCTGTGTTTGCTTCAATTGAAAAAAACGCATCATTAAATCACGTTCGAATTCATTCAAACTCTGATCAGACAGCGAATATTTCAGGCCTACATGTTACTCAAAGTGATGACTCAACCTATAATTACTTTCAACTAGTCGATGGCGGCGCACTACAACGATCAGATATTTACACAGATCTAAAAGGTAAAAATGCAACCTGCTACTTATCAGGGTTAGCTCTGCTGGATAAAAAACAACACTCAGCAACATATATTATTAGCGACCACATTATGCCGAATTGCGTGAGTTCACAAAATTTTAAATCTGTTCTTAATGGAAGTGCATCAGGTGTATTTAATGGCAGGACTATTGTCAGAGAAGATTCCCAAAAAACAGATTCAAAGCAGTCAAATAAAAATTTACTGCTTTCCGATCAAGCATTAATGAATTCAAACCCACAACTAGAAATTTATGCTGATGATGTTAAATGCGCACATGGCTCCACAACAGGAGCGTTAGATAAAGAAGCTTTATTTTATATGCAGTCTCGTGGAATTAATAAAAAAGAAGCAACTTCATTACTTATCAGAGGATTTGTTTCTGAATTAATCAATGACATAAAAAATGAAGATGTAAAAGATTATCTTTTCGAAAAATTCGATAATTGGCTTTTAAATAACAATCAGTGATGAAAATCAATACTACGCTAAATGAAATTGAAGAACTTTTTTCAATTTTTGATGACCCCAAAGATAAATTAGCCCAATTAATGGATATTGCAAAAGAATCTGAAAGCATGACTGACCTTGAGAGGACAGATGAAGCAAAAGTATCTGGGTGCACATCTCAGGCCTGGGTTATCTGTGAAAAAAGAGATAAAAACTATTTCTTTAAATGCGATTCAGATGCGTTAATTGTGAAAGGACTTCTCGCTCTGCTGTGTAAGATATATAGTGGGCACGAGTCAAAAGAAATCCAAGCTGTAAACCATGCAGCCATATTAAAAACTGTTGGACTATCCGGCCTTATTAGTATTCAAAGAACGAATGGGTTTGCTAGCGCCGTAACTAAAATACATGAAATGAGTACATGAATAATACTGAACAACGAATTAGACTATTAAGAGATGTAGAAGCAAACATGGTTCCCTCCGGCGATAAAGTGACGCTTGTAGAGGGCAACATAGTTCAAATAACGCAATCATTAGGTGGTAACCATACTGTTATAATTAATGGTAATATGGCTCAAATAAGTGCAGAAAACTCAGACGCATTAGGATTGAAAGTTGAGAAGGAAGATAATCCAAGCACCGGTTCAGACTTTTCTGAAAAGCTAGTTTGGGACCAATTGAAAACTTGCTATGACCCAGAAATACCAGTAAATATTGTTGAGTTAGGATTGATTTATGATTTGAGTATCAATAATGCTGAAAACGGCGATAAAAATGTTGTCATCATGATGACTTTAACTGCACCAGGTTGTGGAATGGGACCTGTAATTGCTGATGAAGTTGATCGAAAAGTTAGTGCGCTAAATAATGTCGAAAGTGTTAAGGTTGAACTGGTTTGGGAGCCACAGTGGAATCAAGGTATGATGTCCGAGGCCGCTCAACTCGAGCTTGGAATGTTTTAATTCTCAAATGTCTTTTATAGTAAATAAATCTGAATTTCCAATATTTAAAAATAGGAAGCTCACTTATCTAGACAGCGCATCAACATCACAAAAGCCGAGGGCTGTCTTAGATGCGATGAAAAATGTTTACGAAAACTCAAATGCAAACGTTCACAGAGCTCTTTATGATCTTGGTTCAGAATCTACAGAGCTTTACGAATCATCTAGAGAATTAGTAGCAAAATTCATTAATGCTAATTCTTCAAAGGAAATAATTTTTACTAGCGGTGCGACCGCATCCATTAACCTTTTAGCCTATTCTATTGGATCTCAATTAAAAGAGGACGATGAAGTATTAATTAGTCATATGGAGCATCATGCAAATATTGTTCCTTGGCAACAGTTAGTTAAAAGAACTGGTATAAAACTAAAATACCTCCCTCTCACAGGTTCAGGAGAGATAGATTTATCTAAAAGCAGTGAACTTATTACTGCAAAAACAAAAATAGTCTCTATTACGCACATGTCAAATGTTTTAGGAACGATTAACCCAATAAAAGAAATTGCTAAGCTAACAAAAATGGTAGGAGCAGTATTCATTGTTGACGGCGCGCAAAGCGTATCTCACATGCCAGTAAATGTGCAAGATTTAGAGTGCGATTTCTTAGTTTTTTCTGGTCACAAAATGTTAGGCCCCACAGGCGTTGGTGTTCTTTGGGGTAAATTTGAATTACTTAATGACTTGGACCCTTTTCTGAGCGGCGGAGAAATGATTGAAAAAGTCACGCTTGAGGAGTCGACTTGGAACGAAGTACCGTATAAATTTGAAGCAGGAACACCAAATTATGTTCAAGCAATTGGGCTAGGTGCTGCAGTAACGTTTCTTTCCAAAATTGGTATGGAGAATATTCATAAATATGAAAAAGAATTAACCTCGTATGCAGTTGAAAAACTTCAATCCATACCTAACTTAAATATTCATGGTTCGCCTAAAAATAGAGGCAGTGTCATTAGTTTTAATATTGAAAATATTCATCCTCAAGACCTCGCTCAATTTTTAAACGAAGATAATATTTGCATCCGAGTTGGACACCACTGCGCTCAACCTCTTCTAGAGACTCTTAATGAAACCTCAACTGCTCGAGCTAGTTTTTATATCTATAATGATTTTTCAGACATTGATAAATTAGTAGATTCTATTAAATCAACAATAAGCTACTTTTAAAATGGAAACAATTTTATTAGATGACTTTTTAGATAACGGCATTATCAGGGAAAAATCTTTTAGAGAAAAAATAGGTTCAATGGACTTTAATCTTTTTAATAAAAAAAAAGTAATTATCAAGGGGTGCGCAGGAGTACCTGTTCCTACTTGGGCTTATTTAATTATTGTGGCCAACCTTGCTCAAGTAGCCGATAAAATCTATTTTGGCGAGCCACGCCATGCTGTGAAAATATTTAACAGAGATAAATAATTATGTCCGATCGAGTTAGTTGGAAAAGATATTTCATGAATATTGCTAAGGAAGTAGCGACTAGATCAACATGTGAGCGTAAGAATGTTGGTGCTGTGATCGTTAGAGATAAAACTATTTTATCAACAGGATATAATGGCAGCATTAAGGGTTTGAAACATTGCGATGAGGTCGGACATGAGATGGTTGATGGCCACTGCGTTAGAACTACTCATGCAGAAGCAAATGCAATTGTACAAGCCGCAAAAAATGGTGTTAGTATCAATAAGTCAGAAATATTTGTGACAGCTTCACCTTGCTATAATTGTTTCAAATTAATTGCGAACTCGGGAATTAAAACTATTTACTATGATGAATTTTACCGAGATGAAAGAATCATTAAGTATTCAACTGAAGCGAATATTGAATTGATAGCCATGGATTAGTTCTTTAATTTTTTATATGCAGGTAGCCAAAATCCATTATAATGATAAAAATGCTCCCGCTGCATTTACGAAATCCCTAAAAGACACCGGATTTGGCCTTATTGTCGATCATCCCATATTGCCAAAATTAATTAAAACCGTTTACAAAGAATGGGAAGATTTTTTTGAATCAGAATTAAAACATACTTTCTTATTTGATTCTCTAAAACAAGATGGGTACTTCCCGCTAGGCACGGAAAATGCCAAAGGGTATAGTGCCAAAGATCATAAAGAATTTTTTCATTTTTATTTATGGGGAAGAGTCCCAGGCTCTATTTCACCTGCAACAAAAGAGCTATACGAAAGTCTCGTTGATATGACTTCTCTTCTTTTAGAATGGGTTGAGCTTAATACTCCGACTAAGATTCGTTCTAAATTTAGTGAGCCGCTCAAAGATATGATTAGAGGTAGTAAAACAAACTTACTAAGGATTATTCACTATCCACCTTTTAATGGCCATGAAGACGCTCAATCTTTGCGGGCAGCAGCCCATGAAGATATAAACCTTATTACCTTATTAGTTGCAGGGACAAAACCAGGACTCGAAGCTCAAGATAAAAATGGGAATTGGCATAAAATATCTACTGATCCTGGAACAATCATTGTAAATGTTGGAGATATGCTAAAAGAAGCTTCCAGCGGTTTTTACCCATCCACTACACATCGAGTAGTAAACCCTACTTCAAAAGCAGGTAATAGTAGTCGTTATTCAATGCCTTTATTTTTACATCCGAGAGATGATGTCCAACTATCCAAAGACTATACCGCAAAGACATACTTAAAAGAACGGCTATTAGAAATTGGACTCAAGAGCTAATTGTATTCAGTATATAATTATTATTAATGCATAATCCCGCACTAACAATAGGTCTTTCAATGGTCCTTGGCATGTTAGCTCAAGTGGGATCAAAACACCTTCATTTACCTGGAATTGTATTATTATTACTTTCTGGGATTTTATTTGGACCTGATGGTCTTAATTGGATAGACCCAGCATCTATAGGTCCAGGTTTACATATTCTTGTCGGATTTGCTGTTGCAATCATTCTTTTTGAAGGTGGAATGAACCTCAGAATTAGCCGTATTATGCGAGAAAGAAGAGCAATCCGAGGCTTAATTATCAAAGGAGCATTGGTTACTTTTATCGGAGGTACTTTTATTACAATCGTCGTACTTGGTTGGGATTTTAGAACTTCAATTTTATTTGGAACCTTAATAGTAGTAACTGGGCCTACAGTGATTACACCCCTTTTAAAAAGAATTCGTGTTCACCATGGAGTAAGTACTATTCTTGAAGCAGAGGGCATTTTATTAGATGCAATTGGAGCAATCATTGCCGTAGTTGCGCTGGAGATTGCAATAAGTCCTTCAGGCTTATCTTTTGTGACAGGGCTTTTCCATATTATTTCAAGACTCGGGGTTGGAGCGGTTTTAGGAATTTCCGGAGGTTATCTTTTGACAGTTATGTTTCGTTTTAGAGACCTCGTACCAGATGGACTTGAAAATGTATTCATTCTAAGTTGGGTCATAGCTCTTTTTCAGATTTCTAATACAATTAGTCCTGAAAGTGGAATAGCAGCCGTTACTATTGCAGGAATGACTATTGGTAATTCCAAAACATACATTCAGCAAGACCTTCTAGAGTTTAAGGAACAACTTACTGTTTTAATGATAGGAATGCTTTTCATCCTTTTATCAGCTGATGTTCGAATTGAACAAATCATCGCGCTTGGAGTACCAGGCTTAATTACAGTTGCCATGTTAATTTTTTTAATTAGACCTTTATCCGTTTTTATTGGAACTGATAAAAGTGGCCTCGCTTTAAATCAAAAACTTTTATTATCTTGGATTGCTCCTCGAGGAATAGTTGCAGCAGCTGTCGCCTCTCTTTTTGTATATGAACTTGAAATACATGGCTATGATGGAACGCCTTTAAGGGCGCTGGTGTTTCTATTGATCATCGTAACTGTTTTGCTTGCTGGATTAACGGGTGGATTTGTGGCTGGTAGGCTTAACCTTAGAAGAAAAAGTCAGTCAGGATGGATCATCTTAGGCGCACATGAAATTGCGAGGTTATTATCAGGAATTCTAAAAAAAGCTGGAAATGATATAATCTGTATTGACGAAGATCCAAATGCGTGCTTAAAAGCAGAAAATGAAGGTCTGAAAGTTTTTTTTGGTAATGCGTTAGATGATCGCACGCTTCAACGTGCTGAGCCAGACACTAGAAAAGGAATTATCGCCTTAAGCGGTAATGAAGAGGTCAATTATATATTTTCTCAACGAGCTAAGCACTTGAGCAAAGAGATGTCTATCCTAATCGGAATAAAAGATTCGCATGAAGGCATTACACCTAAAATGATTGTTGAAGCTGGGGGCAAAATTCCTTTTGGGCATTCAGCAGATATGGATTTTTGGTCTTCGCTTGTAAAGCAAAGTTTAACATACCAAAAATCTTATGTATACAGGTTCGACAAAATTTTTGATTTATCAGATGAAACAATAAAAGGGTTTTTGCTTCCGATGGTACTTAAACAAAAGAAATCACTTGAGCCCATTGACAATACAATGAAAATAAAAAGCGGCAATCAAATTACTTTTTTAATTAATAAAAAAAATGAAGAAAAAGCGACTGATTGGTTAAAAGAGAACGGTTTTGAGAGCGCTTCAAATAGAACTTAAGGCACTACCCCGCTAAACTTTTTGATACTAACTCTGCTATATCCATTACTTTCATCTTTTCATCATTGCCAGTTACCTTCATCCCATCTTCCATCATTATGTTACAAAAATTACATGCGGTTGCAACTGTAGTCGCTCCAGTATCAGCGGCTTGTTTAAACCGGTTATGATTTATTCTTTCACCAGTTTTTATTTCATACCACATATTTCCTCCGCCAGCACCACAACAAAAGCTCTCTTCTCTAGATTTTTCCATTTCTTTGAGTTTACCATCTTTCATGATTGATTGAATCACGTCTCTTGGGGCATCATATTCATCATTGTGACGGCCAAGATAGCACGCATCATGATACGTAACATCTTCATCCATCCATGCTTTTGGATTTATCTTTCCTTCAGTGACTAACTGACCTATATATTGGGAGTGGTGTACAACTTCAAGATCAGCTCCGAGTTCTGCGTAATCATTTTTTAACGTTGTAAAGCAGTGCGGACATTGGGTAACAATTTTTTTAAATTTATATTTACCAAATGTTTCCAAGTTTTTTTCTGCCATCGTTTGAAATAAGTATTCATTTCCTATCCTCCTAGCTGAATCACCTGTACATGTTTCTTCATTTCCTAAAGATGCGAAATCGACTTTGGCTTCTTTGAGCACGTCTACAACTGCTTGTGAAATTTCTTTACCCCTACTGTCATATGCGCCTGCGCATCCAGCCCAATATAATACTTCAGCTTCTTTCTTTTCTCTCATTAGTGGAACTTCACGACCTTCCATCCATACTTCTCTTTCATTCGGGCTAAGACCCCATGGGTTGCCATAGTTTTCTATTTTATCAAAAGTCTCCATTGCTTCTTGAGGAAATTTACTTTCCATCATGACAAGGTCTTGACGAGCCCTCAGGATATCAATCATTGGCTCGTTTCCAACTGGACATACTTCGACGCAATACCCACATGTAGTACAACTCCAGGCAGCTTCATCTGTTAGCAAATGATTTGTGATTGAGGCATCCGGTATAGAACCATCAATGAATTCATCTAGGTGATTATTTAAAAAATAACGTTTATTTATTTCTAATGCGGATGGCGATAATTCTTTACCTGTTTCATAAGCGGGGCAAGCATCTTGACAACGACTACATTGTATACATGCATAGGCATCCAAGAGGTTAGATTGCGGTAGATGATTGATTTGCCCTGCCCCAAATTGATCAATTGAGTCATCTTCAAAATCAATTGTTTCTATCGCTGCCATGGAAGACCTTTCTTCCTTAACCATGTAATTCAATGGCCCCATAAATAAATGAGCGTGCTTGCTGAATGGGAAATATGGTAAAAATCCTAAAATTAACCCCAGAGCAATCCACCATGTAATATGTTCAAATAAAATAATATTTTCTGAAGATAAATTAGACCAGAGTAATGAAACTGTCGTTGCTGCTGGCTGAAAATCGTCGACTCCATTTTTTGCAATCTCGAAACTTGCTGATAAAAAACGAGCACCTACGTGAAATAAAATGAATAGACCAACAAGCAAAGAATCGTTCCTCATACCAATTCTGGCTTCTTCACTTATCATTACTGGTTTATTAATTATAAGTCTTTTATCATTAAAAATAAATCTTCGAACTAAAAAGTAAAAAACCCCAACGAGAACTAATACCGTAAAAACATCAACGAAGATTCGATACATTTTCCCAATTAAATAATTTGGGAAAAAATGAAAGTCAGGTATGAAACCATATAAAACATCTACAACATTCACGATTAAATAAAGCGTAAAACCCCAAGCGACTAAAGCATGAATAAAACCAACAATAGGCCTGGTTTTGAAGAGGGTGTTTTGACTAATAAATACTTTCAAACCTTTTGGAAAATTCCACAATGCTTTTTTCCAATCAATTGGCTGAGAACCAACGCTAATAGCTTTAAACATTTTACCAAAGGTAACATAAGAGGCGCTGAACGCACTAAAAGCAATTATGATAAAAATTATTTTTTCAATGTTTGAAAGCAACTAGTAGACCTTCCTTCTTGTTATGTCAACTGCTATCAAAATACCACTTTGATAAACTATATTAATTATAAGGGCATAATCTATAGCAAAAAAGTAAAACAGAAATAGTTGGAAACTAGAAAATTTAAGAGTCTTGAAGAGCGGTAATAAGCTTGGGTACAATCTCTAAAAGATCTCCAACAACAGCATAATCTGCTATTTCGAAAATCGGCGCATCGGGATCTTTATTAATCGCTAAAATATTTTTAGAACCTTTCATTCCTACAACATGTTGAATCGCACCTGAAACTCCAAGCGAAAGATACAGCTTTGGACTAATCGTACTACCAGAACTTCCAACTTGCCTTGAGCTTGGAAGCCACCCAGCATCTACGACTGGTCTACTTGCAGATACCTCTGCACCAATAACTTTAGCTAAGTCAAAAGCAATAGATTTGTTTTCCTCTTTTTCTATGCCACGGCCAACCGAGACAATTAATTCGGCGCTTTCTAAATCAACTTCTGATGCAGATTCTTGGAAGGGGTCATCTGACTTGGATTTAATAGAAGAAGAATCAAGGTCTACATCAAAGGATTCAGAACGACTAGAACCTTTGATAATATCTTCCTCACTATAACTAGCAGATTGAAAACTAATAAGCACTCTATCTGATGATGAAGATATTGATGCATTTAATTTTGAATTTAAAACCTGTTTTATGTAAATGCTATTTTCGAGCTCTACTATATCAGGAATAAATGGGATATCAAGGGCCGCACTAACTCTTGGCATAAAATCTCTGGCCTGATATGTATGACCAGTAATAATAATATTCGGTGAAATTGAATCAACTACTTGTTCAATAATCTCTTTATACCCGTCAACATTATAAGAAGGAACAAGTTCATGATTAACTATGAAAGTTTTTTCAATTTCAAAATTAGACAACTCGTTAGAGACCGATTCAGCGTTTTCTCCAATAACTAATGCTGTGATATCTCCGCCGATCTTCTGAGCACCGGAAATGGCTTCTCTGCTCATTCGGTGTAAAACACCATTTTTATGCTCTATAATAACCAAAGACTTCATGACTAAAATACTTTCACTTCAGACTTTAAAATCTCTACGATTCTTTTAACAGAGGAATCAATGTCTGTGTTAATTATTTCTGTTTCTTTCGACTTTTGGGGAATCGAAATTTTTTCTACTTGTTGCTTCGTTTCATGCAAGGATAATGGAACAACTTTTATTTCTTTTTTCTTGGCACCCATAATGCCTTTCAGAGATGGGTACCTAGGCTGATTTATGCCTGATTGAATGCTAATCGAGGCAGGAGACTCGAGCGTTACCCACTGAAACCAGCCAGATTCTAACTCTCTTTTAACTCTAATTTTTTCTGAATCGATATCAGTTTCAATGGCAAGCGTTGCCGTTGACATATTTAATAACTCGCCAACTAAGACGCCCGTTTGCCCCATACCTGTATCATCAGACTGTAAACCTGATAATATTAAATCAAAATTTTCTTCATCTAAGGCTGACACAATATTTTTCGCGGTATTTAGAGGGTCAATATAAGCGGCACCCTCAGTTTGAATGTGGATGCCTCTATCGGCACCCTTTGATAAAGCTTCTCTAATTACTTTTTGGACACTGTCAGCCCCCATTGAAACAATGACAACTTCACCCTCTCCAATTTTCTCTTTAATATTCATTGCTTCTTCAATAGCATAGCTATCCGGAGGGTTCATTACAAACGTTGCATTAGATTCATCTATCCATTTATTATCTGGAGATATATCTAGGGAGGACTCTGAGCCTACAACTTGTTTTACTAATACTGCGATTTTCATGTAATGTATTTATATATTTATATCTAAACTTAACAATTATTTATACATTAAAAAAAACTCACGGTAATTATTTATGATACAAAGCATATTATTAAATGCAGTTTTTGTTCTTGGGAGCATTCTTTTTTTATACTCGTTATGGATGCTATGGGCAAGGTCAAATCAAAAAAAATAAAGCCCTTTGATAAATACTGCTTATTTATTTAGTTTTAGGGATAATGTTAATTCATTGCCGTAACTGTTACGGAATTTAGTTGGAATAAATCAAGGAGGAGTAAATGAAAAAACTGTTATTTGTTTTTTTATCAATCATTATAAATTTTTCAATCTTACCAGCCCAATCTATTGAGGGTAATTTTGAGTTAGACAGTCTAGTCGTCAATTATACACTGGTTGCCAGAGATATGGTTCAAACAGGTAATGATGGCGCTGAATACACTACTACATACGACGATTCAGCGGGTACATATGAAGTTTTGATTGGTTGGCCAGTTGCTGGCGAAAATAGTCTCTTTGACTTCGCGCTTCCATACTGGAGCGTCGGTGATACTATGGCAACTTATGATGTCCCTCTTAGCTCTGCTGCTGCTCTAAGTGCATTTGGTTTAGGCCTCAACACTGATTTTTCAGATGGTGCTTATACAATTAACCAAGGAAGCGTTTATCCTACCACAAATACAGATGACTGTGAAACTGAACAAGTATTTTTACCAATCCAAGATGCTGGCACGTGGACAAATGGCGGTTTTGATCCTGCGATTTTACCAGGTAACAAAGTTAGATGGGGTTGGGGTATTATTACCTCAGGCGTTTTTGCTACTTTCGAAGCTCCTGACATGGTTAACCATGTATTGGGAACTGACTACGGTGCAGGAACTCAAATGGAAAGCTGGGGATACATTCAAGCAAATTATACAGATGACACCTATTCAGCAGTAGACGGTCTAAACATTGGCTGGGAAGCTCATGACAGTGAATCTGCAAACTTGGGTATTGTAAGTGATGGTGATCCATTCTTTGTACAAGCTGAAGCAGACTTAGGTCTTTTAAATGGAATGCTTGGTCGAAGTAAAGTCCCTGTTGATTCTGTTACTATTCCAGCAATTGCAAGTTTAGCGTCAACAATGGGTATAACAATTAATGTTCCAGATGTAAATCCATATATGGTTGGTGGTGAAGGGGTAGAGACTCCAGATGGAACAACAGGTTATGGCGCTCTTGATACAAATATTTTCTACGTTTTTGATCCAATTGGTAATTTACTTGGTGGTGGCGATGACTCACTATTCAGCGGTGATGAAGCATTAATGTTTACAGGTTATTACGCTACTTGGAACACCCTCATTACGATGAATGGTATTGCAGATGGTATTGAGGAAGCAGCAATGGATGCTTACCCTAATGCTCCAACAATGGCTGCCGTTGTAGACTCTGTAATTGAATGGACCACATATTATTGGGAATTTGATGATGCCTCTGTTGCTACTCTTAAAGCGGCTCCTGTCAATACTCAGGGTACAACTTTTCGTGATGCTGCTGTCGCTCAAGTAACAGCTTGGGCTACCGCGGGATTGAGCTTTGAACAGATTGGTGGTGCGTTACTACCTTTTATACAAGGTGCCGTAACAAATGTACAGGCCGTTCTTACTGCAGCAGGCACGCCTCTACTTTATTATGATGATACTCCCATAATTGTTGATGATTCTGGACATGATCTTGCAATTACTGACTTTGATCTAGTAGAAGCTCAAGAGTATGGTGTACTATGGAACAATAAAGGTGGTAGAGTAAAAGCACAAAGCTATGCAAATTGTTTTCCAGCTAAGTGGACTCAACGAGTAAACTCCCACTGGACATATATGGGTGCACTTTCTGCCGTTGAGGACAACAGTATTACTGTTGATCGTTTCGAATTAAAAGGAAATTATCCAAACCCATTTAACCCAACAACAAAGATACGTTTTACCAATGATCGCAACAGTAATGTTAAAGTAACTGTATATGCGCTTACTGGTGAAAAAGTTGCAACAATCATGAATAAGCCAGTTAATGCCGGTGCATATGATGTTAGTTGGAATGGTAGAAATACAAATGGTAAAATTGTTCCAACTGGGATGTATTTGTATGATATCGAATCTGATGGAAGAAGACTGCAAGGTAAAATGTTATTCTTGAAGTAGACTTAGCAACTCATTAACTCAACATTATAAAAACAGCCTCTTGAAATCAAGAGGCTGTTTTTTTTGGAATCTATGAACTATAAAAAACTTATTTTTACTACTTTTTTCATTGCGGCACAAATCACATTTGCCCAAACATTTAAACTTGATGGCCAAATTTTAGACGCATCAAATAAATCTGCTTTGCCTTTTGCAAATATTACGTTAGAGGGTACCACTTTAGGATCTGCATCAGATGCTGACGGTAGATTTAGAATCGAAAAAATTAACGCAGGCACTTATACTATCATCGCCTCGTATATGGGGTATTCTACTTACAAAATGCCTATTACCATTCCGTATGAAGATGGTGAGCTAACTATTTTGTTAGAACCAGAAGCTATACAACTAGAAGAATATGTTGTTACAGCATCAAGAAGGCGAGAAAGAGTCGAAGATGCGCCTGCAGCAATTTCTATTATTTCAAAAAAAGAAATAAGAAGAGAGAGTAATACAAATTTAGGAGATTATCTAAAAGGCACAAAAGGTATAGACTTTACTCAATCAGGCGTGGATAGTTATAATATGACCGCTAGGGGGTTTAACTCATCTTTTAGTTCTAGACTTCTTACTTTAACTGACGGAAGAATGGCAAATGTTCCGTCTTTGAGACTAACTGCTTACAATGTCATTCCGGTCTCTTTTGATGATGTAGAACAGATCGAAGTAGTCTTAGGTCCTTCTTCTGCTTTATATGGTCCAAATGCGCACAGTGGTGTTTTAAATATTGTAACAAGTTCACCGTTAAGATCTCAAGGCACTAAATTCAATTTTCAAACTGGTTATCTAAGCCAAAAAAATACTCGACCTCTCGAAAAGTATACATTTAGGACTGCACATAAATTTAACAACTTTGGTATAAAAATTTCCGCTGTAGCATTGACAGGTGAAGACTGGGAACATTATAATGAAGATGAATACGAAGGCCACTCACCTTCCTTTATTGGAAGAGCTAATTTAATTCATAATCGTGTTGAAGATGGTGCAAATGCGGGTGAGTTCGGTAGTCCAAGGATGCCAGTAGAATGGTTAACCGGTGAAATTGATGGCAATGGAAAAGATGACAACGGGAATGGTTTTATTGATGAAAATTTAAGCTGGGGTTCTGGAGACCTTGATAATTGGACTGGCCCAAAAATTGGAGACGGTGTTGATAATTTAATTTTCACTGATGCAGAGGCAGGATCTCCAATTATAGATTCTGCAATGGTACAGGTGGCAATGAATGATCCCTATGGACGTTTTATCCTAGACAATGGTATTGTACTTTATGATATTGGATATGAAGACGTTGGAAGAGGCTATATTGACGGAGTAGATAACGATGGTGATGGGTCAATCGATGAAGGCATTGATTTAGGCATAGATGAGCCCGGTGAAATTTGGTTTGATGGTGTTGATAATGATGGAGATGGTGAGATTGATGAAGAAGATGAAACTGGCACAACTTGGCTAGAGAGATTCGGCACATATTATGGAACTTGGGATATAGCTAAAGGCGGGTTTGGAGAGTATAAATTTGATGATGATGGAAATATTATTTTTGATACAAATAATAATGGAGAATACAACGACAACTGGCGTTCTGATGGCATTGATAATGATGAAGATGGTACAGTCGATGAAAATGATGAAGCTGATTTTATCATGAATTATGGTGG
>Ga0209666_1000558_pt1 | contig 28397 bp, 15 predicted proteins | sample SaaInlV_125m_DNA_FD_184679 | JGI IMG/M metagenome (GOLD analysis project Ga0209666, IMG submission 184679) | Marine microbial communities from expanding oxygen minimum zones in the Saanich Inlet - Saanich Inlet SI037_S3LV_10m_DNA (SPAdes)... | ecosystem: Environmental > Aquatic > Marine >...
CGTGTTCCTGCCTCGCCGCAGCCTGCTCGTGTTCGACGGCGCGCTGTACGAGCGATACCTGCACGGCATAGACGCCACGCGCGAGGACGTCATCGACGCGACCGTCGCGAACCGCGGCGAGTTCGCGCCCGCGACGACGTCGCTTCGCCGCGAAAAAGTTCGAGTCTCCTTGACGTTTCGCAACGTGCGGGTCGTGCGCCGCGCGCTGAGGCTGTTCGGGTGAGACGCGATACGGCGTATGTGATATCTGATACGGCGCGCCGGGACGTAGAAAACGAGCGACGCGTAGCGTAGCCATGTAGCGGTAGAGTGGACATAGAGTAGGTGATAGCTTCGAAAAGAGGAGACGCGACGTCCATCGGCGCGCGCGCGACGCCCGACGCCTCGAGTCGCGACTACCACTGGTACAAACTGTACACGCAACCGCTTTGTCAACGGCAACGCGTCAATGTAACAACGCTAACAGGGGCGTCACACGGGGGAGTCACCCGGGATGGGCTCGAAGCCCTCGGTGTTATCGACGTTCACGAGCCACGTGGGCAACCCCGCGCCCTCGGTGCCCTTCCCCGTGGACGTGTCCCGGATCCGCCGCATCTGGTCCTTCCACCTCACGCCCCTCAGTATCCTCGGCGGCATGATCCCCCTCTTCGCCCACGCCGCGCGAAAGTCCGACATGCCCATGAAGAACGAGTCCGGGTGGTAGTACGTCGCGAACGCGTTCACCGGGTTCCCATTGGAATCCGTCGCGCTCAGGCTCACGCGGATGAAGTATATGCCCTGCTTTCCGCCCGGGTAATCGTCTCGGAGCGGAGAGTTTGAGTCGATCTTATGGCGGATGTTCATCGGCGGGTAGCCGAACCAAGCGCCGTACCCTTCGATCCCGTTCGTCAGCGACAGCTGGTGCACCCGCCCGCCCGTGACGAACACCTGCAGGTTGATCGTCACGTTGAGCAGGTCCACCTTCGCGGGGCGGATGATCTGAAGCCGGACGTTGACCTCGTCGTCGGTGAGGATGCAGTCGGGGTTGAACACCACCTGCTGCAGCGGCCTGAGCGCCCTGGCGACGATGACGGCGCCCGCGACGGAGAGTAGCAGCCAGTGCGTCCAGCCCTGCACCGCCAGCACGAACACCTCGAACCCGCTGGACGCGCTACGCGCCTGCCACCCGAAGATGCTGTCCGTGCTGAGCCTCACGCTCGTCAGCGACAGCAGAAACTTGTCCCTGAGTACGCCGTCTCCGAGTACCCCGTGCTCAACCACGGACACGACCGTCAGCAGCAGCGCGAACCCCATGATGAGCAGCACCTCCAGCACGATCTCTAGCCTCAGCACCGCCCAGATGCTCAGCTCCTCGGTCAGCAGGAACCAGACGTCCTCCGCGAGAGATACGCTGAGCGCGCCCTCGTCGCCCTCAGCCGCGAAGGTCTCGTTGATTATCTCCCTGTCCGCCGTCTGCACGACGCCGCCCTGGAACTTCGGCCGCTCGTCCAGCCACGTGAACTCGGCGAACCGCGATGAGTCGCAGTTGATCTTCCCGGACGTCACAGACGACAGGACGTGTTCCGCGGGGGACGGACTATGCCGGCCATCCTTGGGTTTCGGCGTGAAAATCACGTTGCCGTTGTCCACGGTGAACGTGCCGTCCCCGCGCTCGGGAGATGTCCTCGGGTGGTCGTAGTAGTACCCGGACTTGTACGGCAGGCCCAGCGCGCGCCGAAGGAGGCGCATGGTGCGTGGTGTGGTGATGCATTGGTGGGCTTGCACTTCGCACACCACATCATAACGTCAATTTGCGAAAAGAGCTCCGCCGCTTTTCGAGGGCGCGAAAAGGATTAAAACGCCACAGCACGCGCGCGCCGTCGCGTCGCCGGCGGCCATGACGCGCCGGGTCGCGCTGTGCGCGCTCGTCCTCGCCGCGCTCGCGCGTCCGGCGCGCGCGCAGTGGACCGCGATGCCCCCCGAGTGCGAGGGCCGGTGCTGGGAGACGGAAACCGAGCATCCGCTGGCGCGGTGCCCCCCGGACGTGCTCGACCACGTGGTGACCGCCGCGCAGGCGGACGCGCTGGTCCGGGCCGCGGAGGCGTACGCGGGTGTGCACGGCTGGACCACCAAACGGCACGCGCAGTACCCCACGACGGACCTGCCGTGGTACGTGCTCCCCCCCGAGGCGCGGACCATCATCGACGACGTGTGGCGCGTGATGGCGTCGAACGTGAAGAAGAGGTGCGGCCTCGCGAGGGACGCCAAGTTGACCATCAACGACGTGTTCGTGGTGAAGTACACGCCCGAGGGCCAGCCCGGTCTGCACAGGCACAGGGACGAATCGTTCGCGTCGTTCAACCTGATGCTCTCCGACCAAACGGACTACGAGGGCGGGGGGACGCGCATGTGGGACGCGAACGAGGTGGACAAACGCAAAGCCGAGTACTGGGCGGCGGAGAGAAGAGAACGACGCGACGATGGTTCGTCCGACGCGACTTCCGCGACGGAAGATCTTTCTGTCCCTCGCGGCGGCTGGACCGCGTACGACCCTAAACCGAACGTGTTGAACGTCGCGTACGCGACCGTGTACCGACTCGACAAAGGCCAGATGCTCACCGCGGGCGGGTTCAACGCGCACGAGGGAGCGCCGGTAACAAACGGCGCGCGATACATCGTCGCGGGGTTCGTCGGGCTCAACCGGCACTGCTGCGCGTTTAAACACGCGGGCTGGCGTGGCCTTCTCGGGTTTTTCCGGGTGTTCATGCTGAAACGCGTGGACGCCGAGTACGGCAAAGACGCCATCTCTCCACACGACTGGAGGATGTACGAGGAGGGACGGCGAGCGTTGCGCGGCGCTTTTTTATCGTTTTGCGCGGCGGCGCTTGTAATTGCGTCGGCGATCGCGGCGCTCGCGCGGCGCGGAGGACCGACGGCGACGCTCCGCGCGTGGCGGCGGCGGAGGAAACGGCGCGGGTTGTTGCCGTCCAAGTCGTACGACTGAGACGACGACGACGAGACGAGTGCGTTTAGGTATCTAGCTAGGTAGAGTGTATCGTGTTTTCGGCTTTGTTAGTTACGCGCGGTGGACTCGGTGTGGCGGGGGCTTTTTCTGGTTTGTGACTCGTCGAGGGAAGAAAAGCTGTAAAAGTTGTAAACCAATGAGAGCGCGCCAGTTGCGGGATCTCAGAATCTCAGACGTATCCAAAAAACGCTCCGACGGTACGCTCGCGCTCGCGGAACGCGCGACGGCCACCGTCGCGCACGCCCCGCACGCCCGTCGCGCGCCTCCCCGGTCCACGCAGCCACACCGCCTCACACGAACCCCACGATGGCCCCCGAAGCGGTCAAGAAGTCCCCCGTCGGGATCGTCGCGGACCTCCCCGCGCAGAAGAAAAAGCCATCGGAGATTCGCGCGGAGAAGAACGAAGCCACGCGCGAGGAAGGCAACGCCCTGTTCAAGGCTGGCAACGTCACCGCCGCGGCGGCGAAGTACACCGAGTGCATCGACAGCGATCCGCAAGATGCGCTGTCGCTGGCGAACCGCGCGGAGTGCTACCTGCGCGCCAGGCAGTTCCACCTCGCGCTGCGCGACGCCGACGCGGCGCGCGCGGCGGATCCGGCCAAGCCCAAGGCTCTGTACAAGCGCGCCATGGCCCTCAACGGCCTCGGGAGGTACCCTGAAGCGGTCAAGACGCTCAAGGAACTGTTGGCTGTCGAGCCCGAGGACGCCGCCGCCAAGAACGCGCTCGCGGAGTGCGAGATGCTCACGCAGCAGGCGTTCCTGGGGGACTACAACATGCCGGCGCTCCTCTTCGGACGGCTCGCGATGAGCTTCCGCCGGTGCGCCGATTACGTCGGCCCGGTGGCCGTCGCGCCGATCCCCGAGAAGGGCCGAGGCGTGGTGGTCACCAAGGACGTCAAGGCTGGCGATCTGCTGTGCGTGAGCTCGCCCTTGGCGGTCGCGCCTCTGCGCGCGGGCGCGGAGATGGCGCTCATCCAGGGCCTCGTCGCCGCCGCCGCGCGCGCGCCGGCGGACATGAAGCTCATCTCGTGTCTCCCCGTCGAGAGCGACGCCGCGAAAGCCGGCGAGGCGCCCGTTCCCGACCTCGCGCTTTTCCGCAAGCACCTCTCGAAGGGCGACGAGACGTTCCCGGATCACATGCCGTCGCAGGAGACCTTCGCCAGGCACTGCGCGGCGGTGGTCAAGACGGCGGCGGTGCGCAACGCCGCCTCGGTGGGCGTGTACGCGTTCCCGAGCTTTGTCAACCACGGGTGCGCGCCCAACGCGTGCAAAGTCGTGATCGGGCACACCTTGTTTCTGCGCGCCGCGCGAGACATGCAGAAGGGCGAGGAGGTGGTCATGAAGTACTTCGAGGTGACCTCCCCCGAGCCCGAGCGCGCCGCGCTCGCGAAGCGCTTCGGAATCGACGCGTGCGCCTGCCAGCGGTGCAAGCTCGAGCGCGTGGGTGAGGCGGAGGCGGCGGCGGCGAGCGCCGAGGCGGCCGCCGCGGCGAAGCGCGCGCGCGAGGCGGCTGTCGCGGACCCCGCGAACAAGAAGCCGGGCATGGACCGCGACGGCGAGAAGGCGGCGTCGCGCGCGGCCGCGCAAGTGATGGAAAGCCTCGCGGTGACGTCTCCGGCGACGCTCGTCGCGGCGATGCGAGGTAAGGCGAAGGCTTCGCACGCCGAAATCACCGCCGCGCTCGCCGAGTGGAAGCGCACCAAAGGCAAGAGCGGCGCTCCCGATCCGAACGTGCTCGTGGAGCTGGCGACGTGGTTCGACGCGAAGGCGACGCAGATCGGGCTGGACGACACGCGCGCGGCGTGGGCGCGCACGTCCGTGCTGCAGGTGTACGCGAACATCGCGCACTGCCTGAGCGCGGCGGGCCTGCTGGAGGCGCGCGGCGAGGTGCTGACGAAACTGGCGGCGACGCTCGCCGCCGGCGACGGCGCCTCGTTCGAGCACTGCAAGCAGTTGGCGGTGGCGGTGCAGAACGCGCGGAGGCTGGGCGGCGCCGAGGCCGCGAAGCGCACGGCGGAGGCGGAGAAGGAGGCGGCGTCGACGCTCGCGGTGAGGTACGGATGCGGCGCGGGGGAGGACGAGCGGGAAATCACCTTGGAGCTCCTCAAGCACCTCGAGCACGCCGCCATGGAGAGCGTCGGCGAGTTCTGCGAGGGGGCGTGATGTATCACGCACGCCCCTGTTTGTGCTTCGAGAGCGATCGCAATTCGAGCGCGAAGCGGTTTTCGCGCGCGCTAGAATTATAAGAGCGCGCTCATAAGAGTCGCAATCGTCTACGTATGCATATGAAAGTACTAAAAGTCCGCTCCGGCGCCCGCCGCGCTCGCGAGAAGAAAACTACCTTACTGCGCCTCGGCGATGAGCGCGCCTTGCAGCTCCGCGAGCATCGCCGGCACGTCCCCGACGCGCACGTTCTCTGGGGAGAAGTGCATGAACCGTCCCCGGGACGGGACCCCGTCGACGCTTTCGGCCCCGTCGTCGCGCATCCCCGGGGGCATCCCCAGACCTTGCGCGGGGACGGCGCGGCGGTACGCCGAGAGCGCATCCCGCAAGTCGCCGACCCGCAAATCCCCGGGATCACACGACGCGAAGAAGTGCCGGCGGCCTTCCTCGCCGACGTCGGGGTACGACTCGTCCTCCGCGCTTTTGCGCTCCACCGAGCGAAGCAAAGAGGCGAGCAGATGCTCTTTTCGCTGCCGTATCTGGTGCTCGTCCAAACGGGAAGGCTCCGAGGCGCATTCGACGCCCGGCGACGCGCGCGCGCCCCGCGTCGACGACGGGTCGCCGACGCCGACGCCCGCCGCCGTCCCCACGCCGCGCGCCGCCGTCCCCACCACCCCCAGGCCGGACATGAGCAGCCTCCCGACGCCTCCCGCGACGTTCCCCGCGACGCTCAGTCCCCCCGGGACCCCGGGGGGCAAAACAGCGGGCGGGCTCCCGAACAGAGACGCCGCGGGCAGAGGCGAGTGCGTCGCTGCGCCCGGGTTTTTTAGTCTCTCCGCCGCCGCCGCCGCGCGCTCCGTCTCGGCGGCGTTGTCCTCCTCCCCGAACTCGCACCACCACGCGTCCCCGAGCGCGGTCTCGCCCGTGAACCCCCCGAGGAGCAGGAGCGCGTCGCCGACTTTGGTCATGGTGTGGAACGCGCGGGGGGACGGTCGCAGGTTCGATCCCGCGCGGTGTTCCAGCCTTCGCCACTTCCCGAGTTCGCGGTCCACCGCGTGCGCGTCGTCGTAGTAGACGTGCTGCTTCACCAGCCACCCGTCGTCGCCGCGGCCGCCGAACACCAAAACCTTGTTTCCGACGGAGGTCACGGAATGGCCCGTGCGGGGACTGGGGGCCTGGCCCCGCAAGTGCAGACGCGTCCACCGAGGCGGCGCGTCTCGCGCCGCGAGATCTCTCTTTTCTCGCGACGCCGATCCCGCCGCGTCGTCGTACTCCGTCTCCGACGACGACGACGCGTTCGGGCCGTCCAGGATGTCCACGAGCGCGTCCGCGTCCCGCGCGATCGGGTCCGTGTCCGGGTCGCGCAGCGCCCATAAGTCGCCGCACAGCTGGCCGTTGGACGCCTGCCCGCCGAAGAGCAGAAAGCGGCTGTCCACGGCGTCGCCCGCGTGCCCCGACCGGGGGCTCGGCGCGACCGGGACGGCCACCGCGCGCCACTCGCCGGTGGCGACGTCCAGGACGTGCAGGTCGTTCAGCCACCTGTGTCCGTCGAAGCCCCCGAACAGCAACACGTTGTTCCCGTTCGGGACGCGCGCGGCCACCCCGAAGTCCCGAGGCGTCACCCCGACGTGCTTCGCGCTCGGGAATCGGTCCGCCAGAGCGCTCCACCTCCACGTCGTGGTGTCCAGCACCCACACGTCGCCGTGCTGTTCTCTGCCCGTGCGCCCGCAAAGCACGTACAGGTCCGTGCCCACCGCGACCGCGCTGTGGAACGCGCGCGGGCCGGGGCCGCCCGTCGCGGCGGGCGTCGGGCGGAACCATCGCGCGCGCTTGACGTCGGACAGCACGCGCGCGTCCAACACGACGGTGTCCGCGCGAAAGCTTTTACCCTGCGTCCCGCCGAACACCACCACGTATCCCCCCACCAGCGTCGCGGAGTGGCCGCTCCGCGCCGAGGGGGGAGGCTCGTCGTCCGCGGACGCCGCCGCGCACGCGCTCCAGCGCATCGCGAGTGTCGCGAGGGGCGGAAGGCCGAGAGCTTCTCGTCTCTGGGAAAAGCGCGAGACAAAAAGTTTGGAAAACGAACAAACTGACTGCGCGGCTCCAGACCCAGAGACCCAGAGATCACTGACGCGGGCCGGGGCGCAGGGGCGCGCATCGGTCGCCATGGAGATCTATTACATGTACGCGAAGACGCGTAAGGAGTTCGGGAGACACGCGCGCTTCGACGATGAGCCGTGCGAGGTGCGCACGCGGTGCCGGCGCGCTCCCTTCGAGCCACGACCCGGCGTCCGAATCACCGGTTGACCGCGCGCGTACTGACTTTCGTCCCTTCTCCGCCCTCCCCACACAGGTCGTCTCGGACATCCGCCCCGAGCCCGAGCTCAAGCAGGACTACATCGAGCGTAACCCGGTGATCACGACCGTGCAAGTGGTGCCCGACCTCTCCGAACACGAGGTACGACCCGCGACGGCGAGCCTTCGATCCCATTCGCGGATGCCGCATTTGGAGGCAAACGACTTTCTTTCTTTTTCGGGTTTTCGAGACTGGTTTCCATGGGTAAAAATCGCGATGCGAAGCACCGCGACGCGCCCGACGCTCCGCTCGACTCCGCTCGCCTCGACTCTGACCGCTCGATCAAACCCGAAAAATCCGACGCGCGCAGGCGAACACGCAGCAGATCACGTTCGCCGACCGCGGGTTCGCGCACGTCGAGGGCGGGTGGCCGAAGGAGGTTGACCCGACGGAGCCCGAGCACGTCATCCGCTACCGCAAAAAGGTGGAGAAGGATGAGGCGTACATCGCGTCGGTCGCCGCGCTCGGCGCCGAGGTGGAGGACCTTGTGCGTCAAAACAACGCCGTGGACATCTACGAGGAGTACTTCGCCGGGTCGCAGGCGGACCACAGCTCGGAGCAGCCGTACGCCAAGACGCTCACGGTGTTTCGCGATCCGTGCGAGATCAAACGCGGAGCGTCGTACATCAGCTGGAACCCGGATGTCGAAAACCGCAAGTGCGCCGTGGCGTACTCCATCCTCGGTTTCCAGCAGCAGCCGGAGGGCATGCACCTGTCGTCGTATATCTGGGACGTCAACGCGCCGAACGAGCCGGATTTCGAACTGCGCGGGCCTTCGCAGCTGTGCTGCGTGAATTACAACCCGAAGGACACCAACGTGTTGTCCGGCGGCATGTACAACGGCCAGGTGGGGTACTGGGACGTGCGCAAAGGGCACACGCCCGTGGACACGAGTCCGATCGAGAAGTCGCACCGGGACCCGTGCTACGACATGGACTGGCTGCAGAGCAAGACGGGCACGGAGTGCTTCTCCGTGTCCACGGACGGGATGGTGTTCTGGTGGGACACGCGGCGACTGGGCGAGCCCGTGGAGGAGCTGCGGTTAGTGGAGAAGTCCAACCCGGACGTGGTGCTCGGCGCGGTCTCCGTGGAGTACGAGAGCATAGCGGGCCCCACGAAGTTCATGATCGGCACGGAGCAGGGCACGGTGCTGATGTGCAACCGCAAGGCGAAGAACCCCGCGGACCGCGTGGGTACGTCCTACCACGGCCACCACGGGCCGGTGTACTCGCTCGAGCGCAACCCGTTCAACCCCAAGTACTTCATGTCCATCGGCGACTGGTCCGCGCGGATCTGGATGGAGGACCTGAAGACGCCCATCATGACCACGCGCTACCACGGCACGTACCTCACCGGCGGCACGTGGTCGCCCACCAGACCGGGCGTGTTTTTCACCATCAAAGCCGACGGCGAGATGGACGTCTGGGACTATTACTACAAGCAAGACGACCCGACGCTCTCGGTGAAAGTGACGGAGGGCACGCCGCTCACCTCCTTCAACGTGCAGGACACCGGGCGGCTGGTGACCGTGGGCGCGGCGGACGGGTCCGCGACGCTCATGGAGCTGTGCGAGGGGCTCTACACGCCGCAGCCGAACGAGAAGCAGAGCGTGAACCAGATGTTTGACCGCGAGACGAAGCGCGAGAAGAACCTGGAGGCGGCGGCGAAGGATGCGCGCAACGCGGCGAAGCGCGCGGGCAACCGCCGGGACGAGTTCAAGGAGGTCTCGGACGACGCTATCGCGGAGGTGGAGAAGAACTTCCTGAACATGACCGTCAAGAGCGGCGAGACGTTCTCGGACAAGAGTCCGCTGGACGCGTAGACGAGAGCGACGTACTTTCTCCCAGGTACTTTTTATTTTAGCGCGTTTTCATAGCATTCCACGGCGGCGAAAAACATTTTACAAAACGTTTCGCGGCGGTTCCCGCGCGATTCGCGCGCGCGACTCTACTCCGCGTCTCGTCGCGCGTGCCGTCACTTGAACCCCGTGCCTCTGCAGGTTTTGCACAAGATCATCCCCGCCCCCTTGCACGCCGTGCACTCCAGAGGTGACCGCCTGGTCAAACCGAGGACGCTGTCGTCGTTCCTGTCCCGTTTCGAGATTTTCACCGGCGCGTCTCGTCTCCCCGAGCCGTCGCAGAAGATGCACGCCTCCCCGCCTCTCTGCGCGCACGCCGGGCACGGCTCCGGCTCGCCTTTCAACCCCAGCCCGACCGCGAACGCGCCGATGACCGCGCCGAAGCCCGCGATGGAGGCGAGCTGCGCGGCCTCGAGCTCGGCGGTCGACGGAATCGCCCTCGGGACCGAGGACGCCCCGCGGCGTCCCGTCGGCACGCACGTCGCGGATCGCCGGGAGTTGGTGTCGACGCGCGCGCGCGTCGGCGCCGCCGCCGGGGCGGCACGCGCGGTCCAGCTCGCCATCGCGGGCATCACCGGTATCGACGAGCGAGTGAACGCGGCGAGACGTCGCGTCTCGACCGCGCGCGCGCTGGAATGGCTCTCGCGGCGTCGACGAGCCGTTCTATCTTCAGCAAAAGAAGGAGAGCGCCACTTGGCAGTCCGAGCGCCTCCACGTCATCGGGCTATGGAAAACGCGACACGCGCCGGTGTCCCTCGGCGTCTCTCCTCTCGGCGTCACAACGCGAGACGCGGAGCGGTGGGGAGTCTCGTTCGACTGCGCGTGACCGGGTGCTGACGGGATGTCCGCCCTCGACGTTTACGGCGCCGTGGCGGGCGCGCCCGCGGCTCGCCGAGACTTCCGTCGCCGTGGGCACCTCTCTTCGCGCACATGCGTCACCGCGTCGTGGTCGCGACGGCCTGCGCGCGCCGCGGGGGAACGGACGTCCGGCGACGCGGCGAGCACGGGAACAGACGCATCCGCGTCCGTCTCATTCCGCTCGACGGGTCTCCTCGCGGCGTCCCGCCGCGGCGTCGCCGGCCGGCGCGTGGCGTGCCGCGCCTCGCCCCGCGAGCGGCAGCGCAAGGAGGAGGATCTGAAGAGGTACCTTCGCGAGAAGGGCGTCGACGTGCCTCGCACGAAGAAAACCACCTTCTCGCCCTCGGGCGAGTCAAAGGACCCGTTCGTCGTCGTGGACGAGGCCATCGAGCGCGACGGCCTGCGGTCGCTGCGTTTGTTGGATCTAGACACCGTTCGGCAGCGGTGGGACGTGCCGTGGGGGGGATGGCGAGTGTTTTTCGGCATCGGCGGCTGGAGCGCGTCCTTCGTGTTGACGGCGGCGCTCGTCTTTCCCCTCCTGCTGCTCGCGAACGGCGTGGACCCGCGCGACTTCGACGCGAACCAGCAGAGCAAGTACCTGGTGGAGGTGCAGCTGATCGAGACGGTGGAGACGTTCGCGGTGCTCTGGCTCTTGCTGCGCAAGTTCGCGCCGGAGATGGAGGGCGGGGATTGGTTCAAGATGGACTTCGCAGACGACCCGTTCTCGATCGAGAAAGGATGGCTCACCTGGGGGCTCATCGGGTACGTCGCGGTGTTCTTCTCGATCGGGCTCACCGCGACCGCGATCGACCTCGGGACGCACGCGGTGGAGGCCATCGCGAGCGGCGCAAATCAGGGGGGAATCGGAAACGGCGCGGGCGAAGGCGGAAGCGCCGTCGCCGCGGCGGCGGCGGATGCGGCGGCGTCGTCGTCGTCGTCATCCGCCGCCGCCTCCGCGAAGGACCAGGGCCCGGGCACGATCGACGCCGTGCTCCCCATGCTGAAGGGCGGCGAGGGCCAGACGGGGCGGTTCTTCTCCATCTTAACGGTGACGTCCGTGTTGGCGCCGTTACTGGAGGAAGTCGTGTTCCGCGGGTTCCTGCTGGCGAGTCTCACCAAGTGGCTCCCCACGCCCGGCGCCGTGGTGTTTTCCTCGGTGGTGTTTGGCGCAGCGCACCTCGCGCCGCGGGACTTCCCGCAGCTCGTCACGCTCGGCATCGTGCTGGGCTTCTCGTACGCGCGCACGCGGAACCTGCTCACGCCCATGTTCATCCACTCGCTGTGGAACAGCGGCGTGCTCATCGTCGTGGCGGCGCTCGTCGCCACCGGAAACGAGAGCGCGCTTCCCGGGATCGCCGGAGGCGGACAGTAGCGCGCCGCGAGTTGATAGTCGACTAATAAAGTGGTGCAACGCAAAAAAGAAAAGTTCGTTTCAGCCGCCGAGGTCATCGTTACTACGCGTAGACGGAGCGAGAGAAGCGCGACGGAGTCTGTGAAACACGTGGTAGTCGAGCGACTCGACTCTGAGTGCCGCAGACGACGACGAAAAGTCTTACGCGTATCGAATGAGGCACGGAAACGAGATGAGGCGACAGAGTTTCGAGTCGTTACAACGCGAACCTCTCCCTCGCCCGCGCTGTTTATGGTGTGTGTGTTGATAGTCTCGTTGTTCGTGGGTACAGGACGAAGCAAGCGCGCTCATCCCGCGGCGGCGCGCGAAAACGCGCGCCTCCGCGGAATCGGAGCTACCAAGTCACTCCCGTAGCGACGACGCCAGCCCGCCACGGTGCGGGGACGCCTCGGTGAAGCTGCGGTGCGTTGGTGATACGCTAATCCTAAGATTGATAGCGAGGGCTTCCGACACAGTTTCGCGCAGAGAGCGGTTTAGTAGAGGCGGTACGGCGCGCCCATGGTGGACTTGAGGTACAGCGACTTGACGTTCTGCCAGTTCTTCTTGAGGAGGGACACGAGGAAGTTGACGGACATCTGCGTGTTGACGAAGATCTCGCGCTCGGTCATCTCGATGTTGCCGACGGCGACGGCGAGGCAGAGCACCTTCTTGAGCTGGAACTTCACCTGCGAGCGGATGCCGTTCACCTTGTTCTCCAGGGGCTCGTTGTGCGTGCACAGCGTGGGGAACTTGCCCGCCTTGTTCAGGCCGGGGCCGAGCAGACGGGGAATCTGCTTGATCACGGACTCCGAGGCGAGGAAGTGGTTGTACTTCTTCGCGAGCTTCTTGATGAGCTTCTTGTTCTTGTTCAGCTTCTTGAGCGCCTCGACGTCCATGTGGTCAATGCCGACGCCCTGCGCCTCCTCGCAGTGCTTGGCGTCGCCGAGCATGCAGAGCTTGAGCTTGGGGCGCGGGATCGTGGGCAGGGAGACCGTGCCGTTGAAACGCTTGTCCTTCTGGGGATCATACTGCTTGAGGCCGATCTGCAGCTCGATGGTCTCGGTGAACTTGCGGGGCTTGTCCTTGGCGCCCTGAAGGACCTTCTCGATGCCGTCGCGGAGGGTGTCGGAGGGGAGCTTGCTGTGGGGGAAGGGCGTGGGGGGGATGTGGGTCAGCGGGGGTTCGCGATTCGCGAACGAGTCTCGAGGCTGGTCCGCGCGAGAGGGCGACGCCGGGGGGTGCGCGTCGCGCGCGCATCCTCCCAGGGAAAGAAAACCCTAAGCCGCCTCGATGCGCCGGAAAATGAGGTCGGAGACGCCGGCGGCGAGCCGCGGCGACCGCGGCGACCGCGCGGGAGCCGTGTGGAGGGCGGGAGGCGGACACGCACCTCATGTTGTACTGCCTTTACGAGAACACACACACGTGCCTGTTTAAGAGGGAGAGTGTGACGCTCGTCGACGGCTCAAGTACCAAAGCCGGGACGACTCACGCATTTGCGTTATTGGTACAAGTTCGTGACTTTTCGAAATTTTGTGACTGACTGGCGCTTCGAGTCGTTTGAAGGTCGCATTCGTATGGGTGAGTAGTCTCATATAAATACCTTCGAAGGTATTTGACAATCTCGACTCTTTCATCACTGGTGCCGATCTTCGACTCGCCATAGGAGGGTGCGCGGACACTCGTGCCTCAGCCCCGGCGATCCCGATGGCCGCGCGCGCGGCGGTGCGCGTCCCGGCGGTGCGCCCGCACCGCGGCGCCGGATGCTCGCGCGAGAGAAAAGCGCGGGGCTGCGTTCGGTGGACCGCCCCCGCCCGTCGCGGCGCGCGCGATGTTCCGCCCGCGAGGCTGGCGGTGCTCCCCCGCGCGTCCGCGGCGGGGTACGGCGCGTCGTCGCCGTACGAAGGCGCGTCTTCGCCGTCCGAACGCCGACCGGAGGGCGCGGGACCGGCCGCTTTCGCCCGCGTTTCGCGTCCCCGACGGACGCGCGACACGCCGGACGTGCTCCCCGTGCGGACGCTGGTGGAGTGCGCCATGCTCGCCGCGCTGACGGGGTTGCTGTTCCACCTCTCGACTCTGTTCCGCGTCGACGCGTGGTTCGGCGCGCTGTTCCCCCTGCCCGTGGTGATCGCCGCGGCGAGGCACGGCAACGAAGCCAGCGCGCGCGTCGCGGTCGTCACCACGCTGCTTCTGTTCGTCTTATCCGGTCCCTTAAGAGCGGCGAACTACGTTTTTCTGCACGGCGCCATGGCGTTTTCGTTGGGCGCGCTGTGGAACAAAAAAAAAAGCTGGTGGGTCACAGTTCCGCTAAGCGCGGCGGTGAGGTCGTTAGGCATATTCGCGTCTCTCGCGTTTTCCTCACTCGTTCTACGCGAAAACGTCATGCGACTCCTCGTGACGCAGATGTTCGGGTTGTTAGATCAGATCGCAGCGAACGTCGGGTCCACCGCGGCGCCGACCATCGGAGGCGTGTGGTTTTGCGCGGTGTTCTTCGTGCTGCTCAACTCGCTCTCGTACGTCGCCATCCTGCACGCGGTGTACGCTATCGTGCTGAGAGCCGTGGGGGGGATAGACCCGGAGTACGTCAACGCGCCGGAAAAGGTGAAGAAGATACTCGGCGTGCCGCCGTACGGCGCGGGGGGGGCGAGGTAGAGAGATCGAGGGAGACGGACGCGGGAAGAACGACGCGCGCGTCGCGTGCATTAGCGAATGTATTTTCTTTTCGCGTCGAAAAGGCGGTTTGATGAGTTGCTTGTTGATGAGACATCTCCATCCCTGGTCACGCGCCGCGCCTCACACCTCACCGCGCGCGCTTTCGGTCGAGTCGCGTCGAGGATGTCGTCCCGAGGCTCGGTAACCGGTAAGGTCCTGCTCGCGCTGGTCGTCGCGCTGTTGGCCCCGCCGACCGCGGGGCAGCTCGCGTCGGACGCGCGCGAGCCTTTGTCGTCGGCGCCCAAGCCTCCGCTCTCCGTCCCGAACCTCGCGCCCCTCGATCGCGCGGCGCCGGCCGTCCCCGGGGGGGGGCTTCACGAGGACGCGTCGACGGCGTGCGGCGGCTGCGCCGCGGTGGCGCACCAGCTGCGGCGGCTGCTCGAGCGGCCGCCGCGGCGCCCGCCGGTAACCGAGATCGACCCTGCGACGGGATCGGAGACGCAGGTGCCTTTTTCTAAATCGCGCGAGTTTTTGACGGCGGCGCTCCGTCGCGCCTGCGAGCCCGTCTCGCTGGCCTCGTTCGAGCGTGGCAGGACCTGGCTCGGGGACACCACGTGGCACCCCGACAGCCTGCCCTTCTTCCCCGAGCACGAGAAGCCGGTGGACGAGGACCTGCGGAGCATATGCCTCAAAGCACTGGACCCGAACGTCGGCGCGTACGCCGACGCGTTTCTATACGCGGCGGCGCACCGCGGCGATCCGCACTGGGTGTGTCGCGAGACGCTGGGGTGCGGCGCTCTGTTGGGGTCGGTCACTTTTCGAAGCGCGCTCCTCGAGACCCTCGATAAACTCATAAGGAAGAACCCCTCGGTGTTGTTGAAGCTCGCGCCCGTGTTCCTGGTCGCGTTCGTTGCGCCGCTTCTGTTCCGCCCGATGTTCGCGCCGCCTACTCCGCCGGGAAATCAAAGCGACGCGCTGGAGGCTGTGCGCGCCGCGCGCGCCGCGCGGGCGGAGACGAAAGCGTCCGTCTCTTCCCGGGAAAAAAACGAGGCGGTCCCGGCGGAGAAGGACGCCGCGCCTGGGTCGCGCGCTGGTGAGAGGGGCGCTCGCAGGAGGGGGAAGAGGTGATAGCGCACGCGGACGGCGTCATAGATGGTAGTCTAGCTCGGAAATGGCATCACGGAAGATTTTTCTCCTCCCGGCGGATCTGAACTGGCATGACCGGCTCGCGTTGCGTGCTCGCACGTTGCAGGCTCGCGCGCCTCCGGCGTCCGTCACTTTTCGCGGCGGAGGGCGGCTGCGAGTGGGCGGCGCCTGTCAAGCGCGGTGGTGCCCGACCGCCGGCGACGGGAAGACAGAGGCCGGGATAGTACAACGGACGCGATGGGTACGTGCGCACCTCCCGATCGACGCGGCGCGCGACGGAACCCCGACCGCGCGCGACCAGCCGCCGACTGCATCGCGTGCTTTCGCCCGTGCCGGGCGGCGGCGACGCCGCGAAAACGTCGGCGGGGCCGACGCGCGGCGATGTGGCCGAACGATCCCGAACCGAACGCGCACGACACCGCGCCGGCACCCCCGAGTTTCACACGAAGCGCGTCGATTCCGCCGACGGCGCGCCTCCCCCCCCCCGTGCCACCCCCGCGCGCCGATCCGTCTCTCCCCTCTTCCTTTTGCCTTCGTTCGCGTTCTTTCGAATGTTCATTCTCATTCTGACCGACACACCGCGACGACGCGACGACGCCCGAACGCGAACGCGAACGCGAACGCAGGCGACGTGACGGGACCGGATGGATCTTTAGCGGGGACGCTCCCTGGCGTGCTCGTGTTCGACGTGAGCTCGAACCTGGGCACGAGTTTCGTGGTGGCTGTGCCCGCGTCCGCGGCGGCGGGCGCCGGCTCGGGGGGCGCGAAGGCGCTTCGAGACGCCGTCGCCGCCGAACACCGAACGACGCATCCCGAGTACGGCGACGTTTCCGTGACGTTTATGTACGGCCTGCGCCAGGTTCCCGACGGCGCCGTGGGTGTCTCGCAGTGGGTCGCGGTCACGGACACGGCGCTGAGGCACAGAAAATTCAGCTGGCTCATGGTGGCTCTCGAGCCGAGCGCCGCGCCTCCCGGCGACCCAGAGGCGCTCGCGGCGAACGCCGCCGGCGCCGAGGCTTTCGGGAGCCCCGTGGGGATGCGCCGGATCAACCGCGCGGCGTGGGAGCGCCTCACGCAGGAGAGGGGTGGGATGATCATGAGTCCGCCCGGGCTCGTCGCGCCGCCCCACGGGGTATATACTACCGGGCCGTCCCCGCTGGGGATGTCCCCGCTCGGGATGCCGGGGACGGCGGGGATGACGCCTTCTTCGGCGGCGTTTTTTGACGCGGCCGGCCCGAACGACAATTCAAAGTCGCGTCTCGGGAAACGCACCGCCGCGCAGAGGCTGGAGGACGAGACCGCGATGCCTCCTCCCGAGGCGAAGCGCGCCAAGACGGGCGACGCGCCTCGAGACGCGGCGGATGGCGGCGTCGATGAAAAAAAGCCGGAGACGGATTCGGAAACGCGCGAGGCGGAGGCGGCGGCCGAGCAGAGCTTCGCGGCGGCGGCGCTCGCGCAGGGCGTCTCTGACCTGTTCAAGCACGGCGGCGAGGCGAGCGGGACGGTCCCGCTGCGTAACGTGCTGTTCGCCAAGTCTCTGAAGCGCTCGAATGGGTTCCTGAGCGCGGTTGAGAAGCTGGACTCGTCCTCGGCGGAGGCTTTGATGAAGACGGCGGAGCGCGTCGCGGCGGCTATTCGCGAGACGCAGGCGCAGGATGGCTCAGACTTAGACGTGTTCGACGACCTGATGAGGCGACTGGAGGCTTTGAACGCGTCCGCGTCGAAAGGTTCCGCGGAAGGAAGGAACGAGGGGGAGCGCGAAACCGCCGGGTTCTCGCCGCTCCCCCTCGCGGCGGCGCCCGAGGACGCGTTGACGCTGCTGGCGGTGGGCGTGCTCTGCGCGCGCGTGTTCCGCGGCGGGTACAGGAGCGGGCGCGGTGTGCCGACGCGCATGGCGCACGCGCTGCTTTCCGTGAAGAAGGACAGCGGCTCTGAGCGGTTCGGGCTCGTGGGCGCGGCGGTGATCGACGCGAGCCTGAACGAGCTGGGGTACGACGGCGGAGCCGACGCCGGCCAAAACCAAAACCAAAACCAGACGCGCGGCGCCGCCGCCGGGCCGGCGCCCTCGCCCGCACCTTCGAACAACTCCGCCCCGAAACCCTCGGAGGCTTCCCGCAAGGAGGCTTCCCGGGAGGAGATCGCCACGAGGCGTGAGGCGGCGAAAGAAAAGCGGGACGCGCCCGCCGCGCCGAAAGTGACCGCCGTCGCGGCGTCGTCCTCGTCCTCGGACGAAGACGACGACGACTCGGACGACGACGACGACTCGGACGACGACTCGGACGACTCTTCCTCCGCGAAGGAGGAGCCCGCGAAGAAGACGGCGTCTTCGAACGACGCGGAGGTGGCGCCGAAGACCGTTTCGGCGGACCCGGAGGAGGCGACGGCGAAGAAACAGTCTGTTACGCCGGCGGCGCCCGCGGAGGCGCCGGCTAAGGCGGCGCCTTCGTCGGCGTCGGAGGATTCCGACAAAGATTCGTCGGACTCGGACGCCTCCGACGACTCGGACTCGGACTCGGACTCGGACTCGGACTCGGACTCGGACTCGTCCACGACCGCCTCGAGCTCGTCTTCGTCCTCGGACTCGAAACGAGAAGACGCCCCGGGACCCGAGGACGAGGGCGAGGCTGTGGCGATGGCGATTCGAATCGCCGAGGAGGACGCCGCCGTGAAGCGCGCCAACCTCGCGAAGAAGGCGGAGGCGGAGGCGGCTCGCGCGCGACGCGCCGAGGCGGCGGTTTCGGCGCGGAACGGCGCGAATCCTCAGAAGGGCGGTGACGCGAACGCGCAGAAGCCTCAGCAGAGACCGAAACCTTCGCAGAAGCCGCAGCAAGTCACGACGCTGGTCGCCTCTGGAAACCCCGAAGGCGCGTCGGATGGGAAAAAAATGCACCTCGCGACGAGCCCGGGGAACCTGAAGATGCTGCTCAAGGCGGCGACGGCGAAGCGCCGCTCGAAGACCGCGAACGCCACCTCCGGGCTCTCGACGCCCGCCTCGGCGGCGGCCACGCCCGCGGGGGTCAGCCCCGCGCCCGCGGCGAGGAACGCGAAGGACGCCGACGCGACGAGAGAGGGCGTCGACGCGAAAAACCAAAACGTCCCTCCAGGTGAACCCGAACCCGAACCCGAACCGCGAACCGACGCCGCCGAGCCGCGTGACGCTTCGGCGGCTGCGACGCGATCGAAACCCAGCGGCGGCGCGGGGTCTCGTCCGAGTCGGTCCGTCGGGAGCGCGGACACGACCAACACGCGTCGCTCGACGCGCTCGGCGTCGACGAAGCGGGACCCCCCCGCGGCGGCGCCGACGGAGCCCGCGCCGGCGGCGGAGCCTACCCCGGTCCCAAAGACGGACGCGCCCGACATGATCCCCGTGACGTGCGGGACCAAGGCGGGGCAGTACATCCTGAGCGAGAAGAAGGTCCTGTTCGAGGGCCAGAAGATGGCGCCCGCGAAGTTCGAGGAGCTCGCGGCGCTCAAGACGAAGCGGTGGAAGCGGAACATCAAGGTTGTGGGCGACGTGTCGGATCGCGCGGTGAACATCGGAGAGATGCTGGACATCCTGGGCATCGATACCGCCGCGGGGGTGGAGAACCCGAAGCACACGCCGCGAGGGCGAACGCCAGTGAAGAAATAGAGACATACGCTCGTACGTCGTATACGTCGCGCGTTCCCGATCGTCTACTACCCGCGTCGCGTCTCGTCGATCGAGCGCGACGAACGAGAGCCGCCTGAAAAATCTCTCGGACACTCCCTCTCAATGCCAGGTGTCGGAACATTTTCGTAACGGTCACTTTTCAGCGTCGGCAGCTGTGTCGCGCCGCGTCACACCGCCGAGCGCGCGACGACCCGCGCACGCTCTCGCGACTCGCGCGTCACGCTCGTGCGACACGTCCGAGGCGACTCGAGCGCTTTTCTCTCGACCCGAGCGCGAACGCGGCGAGGCCGTGCCCTCCCGCGCGCATCTCTCGGGATTTTCGGGCCGTTCCGAGATTCACGAGATGATGGGGGACGACGACGACTTCGAGATGCTAGAGGAGTCCGCGCACTCCTCTCGCCGGTGGATGGACCTGGAGGCCGCTGAGCTTCACGCCGCGCGCGCGCGCGTGGAGCGCCTCAAGCGTCGCTCTGTGAGCTCCTCGCCTCCTCGCGAACGGCGCCGGCCGGGCGACCCATCCGACGGGGACGCGCCTCCCGGCTTGGGCGGCGAGACGTGGTTCCGCAGGCGCGCGTCCAACGCGGCGGACGACGAGGACGACGCGTTCCCTTCGCACGCATCCTCGGACCTGCGCCGCCGCGGGGACATCCCCGGCCCCCCGCTGGTCGGGAAGGTCACCGCGCGGAGCTACGAGGTGGACCGCCGGGGCGAGACCCGGGACGCCGCGCGTCGCGAGCGCGAGCGAAGCGCCACAAGACCGAGGCCTCCCGGGGAGGCGCACGCGCTTCGACCGACAGTCACCGCGACGTCCCGGGTGGTCGAACCCGCGCCTCCCTCGTTCTTGCCGAGGGAAGAGCTCGTGCCCGTGGCGCCCAAGACCACGCGGGCGGAGCAACCCGTCGAGGCGGCGCCCGCGAAGCCCACGACGCCTCCCCGGGGAGAGAAGGCACCGCCTTCGCCGAGGCGGGCCCGTCCGCCGCCGACGCCGTTCCGCGCGCGCTCGGAAGGCGTCACCTTCGTGTGGTCGGGGTCGGGGTCGGGCTCGACCGAGCCGACCCCGATCGAGCGCGGTGAGCAATCCACCGAGTCCACCTACAGAAACTCGCGCGCGGAACCAGACTCGGAGACGACGAACGGACGCGACGCGAGGAGAGGACGAACGCGAGGCGAGCGAAAACGCGACGACGAAAACAAAAACGAAGCGGCCGCGACGAAAACGCGACGGGCGTCCCCCTCGCCCGCCTTCGCGCGCCGCTGGGGCGCGGGTGCGGCCGCCGCGTTCGGATCCGGCGCCCTGCGTCTCCGCGGCGGCGCCCTCGCGTTGCGCCGCTCGGTGGGAACAGCCGCGAACGCCACCAAGTCCGCCGCCGCGCGAGTCGCTGGCTCGACGAAAGCCGCCGCCGCGTGCGCCAAGGCGTCGGCGCGGCGCGGCGCCGGCGCGGCGTTCGCGCGCGGCGCGGCTTCCGTGCGCGACACTTTGACGTTCGTGAAGGAGGCGGCGCACGCGGAGGAGGTCCTCGGAGGCTTGCACAGCGCGTTGGCCACCACGAAGACGTTCCTGCTGGATAACCCGGACGTCACGTGGAACCCTCGCGTGCCCCCCCTGCTCGCGGTGCGTTTGGGCACGCCGCGCGGCCTGGGCTGGTTCAAGATCCTGGAGGGCGACCAGTTAATCGACGCTCGCGGCCCGGGGGACGCGCCGAGCGTCCGCGCGGAGGCCACGCCACGCCGGTCGCGCCTGGAGGATCGACCGGAGACGGGTCCCGGCGTCACCGTCGTGGCGTGCGGCGGCCGCGTGTTCTCGGCGGACTTTTCTTTGCCCTCGTTTCTCTCTTTCCTCGCCTTCCCCGCGGAGGATTCCGACGACGATTACGACGACGACGAGACGACCCGCCGCGCTCTGTTCGAGAACTTCGAGGGGTACGGCTCGCTGGGCGCGGACTTCGCCGCCACCGCCGCGGCCGCCGCGGCGGCGGTCGCGGCGGACGCCGAGCGCCTCGAGCGCGCGCTCCGCGACGCCGACTGGACGGCGCCGCTGTCTCCGCTCCCGCCGCGCGGAGACTCCACCGCCGGGACCGAACCGCGCGGTTCGCGCGAAAACGAAGTCGTGTTCCACCCCGCGTTGACCCCGAAGGCGAAGGTGGATAAACGCAAGCTGCGCGTCGAGGACTACGAGCAGAGTCTGGCGACGCGCGTGCGCACGCTCCAAAGAATGTTCCCCGAGGTGGCGAGCGAGATTGCCGGTGCCGTCTACGCGTTTACGGAGGACGTCGCGGCGCGACGACTTCAAAACGCTTCGGATTTGCAAAAAAGCGCAAAAGCGCAAAAGCGCAAAAAGACGCTCGCCGCTAAGGGCATGACTCGCGTCCCGGTGGATGTTCAGGCGGCGACGCGCGTGGTGGAGGAGCTCGAGGCGGCTTCCGTCTCCGTGCTGATGCACGGCAAAGTGCCGACGGGCGAGTCCATGCGCGCGTGGCTCGAAGAGCTCAAACAGGGGCGCGGCGTCGGCAGGGAGGCGTGGGAAAACGAGCACGGCGCGTTCTTCGGGCCGGGCGCGTCCCCCGCGGGTTCCCTTTCGGGTTCGGAATCGTACGGGGACGTATCGTACGCGTCGGCTAAGGGTACGTCTCAGGAGCCTTCGTTTTTGCGAAACGCGAAATTGAAAGCGACCCCGAGATCGAGAGCCGCGACGAGCCGATTGGCGGGCGCGTTCGCGGGGTGGACCGGTCGCGCCGCGGACGACGACGCTTTCCTCGCCGGGTCGGACGACGCGGACGACGCGAAGGCGGCGACGCACCGCCTTGGTTTTTTCTTCCGGGCCTGGCGCGAGGTTTCTTCGACCGGTCCCATCCGCAAAGCCGCGCTGGGCACCGTGCACCGCATGCGCGCGGACGCCAGCGCCGAGGCGCGAAACGCAAAAGCGGCGCCGATCGGGAAACGCGCGCTCGCCGACGTCACCAACGAAAACGGCAAAACGACGTTTACGTCCGAGAAGAAGAAACCCTCGCCTCCGCGCCGTTTCTTCAACCTCGTCGCGTCGCCGTTCGCGCGGCGGCGCCGACATCCAGACTCGCCGCACTCCGACTGGGGCTCGTCGGGCTCGGATTTCGAGTCCGAGGGTGTCTCCACGGCCGCGGCGGCGCGGCGAAGCCGAGGCGCGGCTTCGCGCGACGACCAAAGTCCCGGCTCGGATTCCTCCGACGTCTGGATGTCGGCGGGCGCGGCGACGTCCACGCCGGGGAGCGTCGCGTCCGGCGCCGTGGCGTCGCGGCCGCCTGTGAGTCCCAGGTTCGAGTCCGCGCGGTCGCGGGGCGCGCGCGCGAGCGCGACTCCCACGGTGTACTTCCCCTCCTCGCCTTCCTCGGAGGACTCCTTCTCCGCCTCCGCCTCCGCCGCGCGCGCCGCGCCGGCGCCGGCGTCGCCCGCCACGCCGGGTTCGCTCTCGAGCGAGGTTTCCGAGGTTGCGAGCCTGTCGAGCCCCGGCGTGCTGGACCGCGTGGCGGACGCGTTCGTGCTGGACGACGCCAAGTCCCCCGGGCCCATGGGCCCGGTGCTGCGCAGTGATAAGAGCAAAAGCAAAAGCAAAAGCAAAACCGGCTCCACCGTGTACACGTTGTCGCCGACGTCGCCGCTGGTCGGACCGAGGCGCGGAGACTCGACGTCTTCGGAGGGCTCTCCGTCGGAGGAATCGGAGGGCTCGGAGTTTATGGATTCGCGGAAACGGTCGTCCCCGCCGGGAAGCCGCGCGAACAAGCACGCCGCGGCCGCGGCGGTGGGTGCGCCCGCGGGTTTCGTCACCGCCGCGCGCGCGGCGTTCGAGCGCGAAGCCGCCGCGAACACCTTCGACTCGCCCAACCCCGCGCGCGGAAGCCGCGTGCGCAGGTGATCCGAGCGTCAAGTTTTAAGAATGTGAAACACCTTTCGTATGCATAGCGTTGATTGTGAGTATAGACTACCCCTACCCTTGACTATTCGCGTTGTTCCTTTGCCACGCCTCGCCTCACCCCTTCCCCACCTCGAAGAGCACGTCCGTGCGCACGATGTACTTGTACTTGGCGCCGCGCGCGCCCGGGAACACCGCGCTCCCCTCGTGCACGGGCGAATCTTCGGCGTCGCCGTGCGGGAAACACAACGCGGCGCCCTCCTTTGGCGCGACGGCGATGGCCCCAACCTCGCCCGGCCTCCCCGGGACGGCGCCGTAGAACGTCGTCCCCCCCCCCTCGAACCCGTCGCTCAGGTACACCAGCAGCGTCAAGCGCGACCGCACCTTCCCTTGGCTCTTGTCGACGACGTACTCGCCCTCGTCGGTCAAAAAAGCCTCGGGCCAAGACCCGTCCACGTGCTTGCGGTAAACCGCGTCCGGGCCGTATCGAAACAAACGCAAACGAGCGTTGACGCCGACGGCGCCCGCCGGCGCGTGCGACTTGATCCGCCGCCACAGCCGCTCCGCGGTCTCGGGCCAGATGAGCATCTCACAGTAGTCCAGGCGCTCGAGTCTGTTCCCGTCGGACCCGACGTCGTCGTCCTTGCGCCACCCGACCGCGTGCGCCGCCGCGCGGAAGGCGGCGGTTTCCCTCTTGGTCAGAAAGTTGACCAGCGCAAACGCGCCGGGCAAGCCGGGGACGTCGACTCGGTCGGTGTCCGGCTCGAGCCCGGCGGGCTCCAGCGGGATGGTGTGCGCCGAGGCGGGCGCCCAAAGCTGCAGCGCGCGGCGGTCCGCGGGGCGACGACGCCCGTCGTCGTCGCTCACGAGCCAGAAACTATCGTCCCCGGTGACGCCGCCGGGGTACATCGACGCGGCGGCCGACTCCGCCGCCGCCGCGAGGTCCGCGTCGTCGTCGGTTGTTTTCGCGTTTTTTGCGTCTACGGATTCGTCATCCGCGGGCGCCGAGCTCCCGATGGCCTCGGGGGGCCTCCAGAGCGCGGGCGGGTGGAACCTGAGCGCCTCCGGGGGAACGAGTTCCCAGTTCGGCGCGTTCGAGAGCGCGCCGCGCAGCGCGCCCTCCAGGAGCGCCAGCGCGTCCGGCGCGTCCGCGCCGCCGGGGACCATCCCGCATCCGCGAACGAGCACGTCCTTCCCCAGCGCCCTGGCGCCCGTGCTCGCGTCGCGTCGGGACATGAGCGCGAGCGCCTCGTGTGTCATGCCCTTCGCGCAGCACGCGAAGAACACCTGCCGCAGCTGCACCGGACCCAACGGCAAGCCGCAGAGCTCCATGCGCGTCAGGAGCCTGAGCGCGGGCTTGGCCTTCCCCGCCCGCTGGCACATGCCCAGCACCTTCGAGCACAGGTCCAGCGAGCACGCGTCCGCGCGCTCGCCGCGCTCCACCTCCGCGAGCAACGCGTCGAGGGCGACGCAGGCTTCCTGCGTCAGGTCAGCCTCGACCGCGCGCGCGATTCGGCCGACCGAGGTGGTGGATATCTTGGCGTGTCCCTCGCACGTGGCGGTCTGGATGTTCACCCCCGCGGCGTCGTCGGTCTGCATGCCCATCGCGTCCCCGAACGCCGCCGCCGACACAGGCGCGTGCGATTTCTTCTTGGCGCCCGTCCCGCCCTTGGCGCCGAGCATCGCGGCCGCCCTCTTGTTCTGGCGCTTCGCCGTCTTACCCATCGAGGCGACTCGGTCGTCCCCGTGCCTCTCGCGCGACGCCTCGCCGTGTGAACGCGCTGCACCCCCGGCGTCGTGGCGTGCATCAAAGGTCGCACCGCCGCTCTCGCGTTTCTCTTCGTCTGCGCGACAGTAAAAAAGCGCGCCCAGACGAGATCGCGACGTGTGATTGGCTGACGATTCGCCGGTTCATTCGACGGTCTAATCCACGAGTTATTCTGCCGACTCGTTTTTCTGGCACACGCCAAAAAGTTCCCGAAGGCGACGTTATCGGGTGACCTCGAGCGCATCCCCTCCCTCGCGCACACCTTCAGGCGCGCGTCCGGACCGAGTCGCGGCTTCCGATCCGCGCCACCTCGACCGCGGACCACCGTCCCGCCGTCATTCGAGAGAGAAAAGCCACGATGCGCTGCGTCCGCGCCCCTCGCGGCGGTCGCGTCGGAGCCGCCATGTGCGTGGCTCTTTTCGCGCTGGCGATCGCGGGCGCGCGCGCGCAGGACGCGGACCAGGACGTCAACACGGACTGCACGTGCGCGTGCGCGGCGTCCTCCTCGGCCGAACCGACCAAGTACGACATCGCCGTCGGCTCCGAGGCGGCGTGCACGACCGCCAAGTGCATCGCCGAGCGCGCCGAGTGCACCTCCGCCGGTTCGGTGACGGCCACCTACCACGACTGCACGTGCCACTGCTGCGACGAGGGCATGTGCCAGAACGGCGTGCAGCCGTACACCTTCATGGCGGGCTCGCCGGAGCAGTGCACGGCGAGTAAGTGCGCGTCCGAGTTCTATCAGTGCCCGAACGACCCCAACAACGCGGTGGCGAACCCCACCACCGCCTCCTTGACCTTCGCCACGTACCAGGACTGCACCTGCGCGTGCAAGGCGACGTCTACCGCCGCGCTCGTGTACAAGATGTTCTACGCGGGCTCGCCGGAGACGTGCACCGCGAGCCAGTGCTCGTCGAAGTACTACGCCTGCCCCGACCCGGGCATGCACACCGAGGCGGCGGGGGGCGTGGTGACGGCGACGTACGCCGGCGTTGTGCCGGCGCCGCCCCCGCCGCCGGCGGCTGCGCCGAGGTCGTCGGGGGTCACCGTCACGGCCAAGTCCACGGAGATGCCCACGTACGCGGCGGCGCTCATCGCCATCCTGGTCATCGGGCTCGTGGGCACGGTGGTCGGCATCTTCGTGCACAGGAAGGTGCAGGCCGAGCGCGGGTTCAGGTGGGTGAAGTTCGACGAGCACGACGAGAAGCCCGCGGACGGCGACCGGGTGTGAGAAAGGAGACAAACGAAAAAAGCGAGGAGACGTCGCGAGGTTTTCGTCGCGACGCCTCCGGAGCGTTTCAACCGCGACGCGCGCGCGTAGCTCGTTTACGCGCGGCGGGGGTTCATATTTGTGACACGTATTCGTGACAAACGAACGATTCGATCGTATACATACGTCATACGTACGTGTTCATACATACAAAACACATCCTACGCGTCTTCCCCGTTTTCGTACGCCATAGCGTCCGCGCGCGCTTCTTCGAGCTCGGGCGCGAGCATCTCGGCTAACCGCGGCGTGACTTCCCAGTCTTCGCAAAGCGCGTCGTACTCCGCCCACAAATGTAAGTCAGCCCTTTGGTTCGTGCGCACCGCTTTGATCATCGTGTTCCGGGGCGTGTGCTCGCCCCCGATCCACTCCGTGACGTCTACTCTGTGCCCGAGCAGACGCAGGACGTGCGCGCGGAACGCGTCCGTCAGCACGTCCCCGAGCCGCTCGCGCAAAATGCCGTGTCTTTGCAGCGGCTTGTGCGGCGGCGCGGATGTGTTTTTCGCCGCGCGCTTCATGCGCACCTGCAGGTCGTGGTGGCAGCACGGCGCGACGAGCGTGAGCGGCGCGCGCCAGCGCACGGCGCGCGCGATCGCTTCGTCCGTCGCCGTGTCGCACGCGTGCAGAGCCAGCACGATATCCACCGCCTCCTCCCGCTCGCCGCGTTTTGTGAAAAAGGACGAAGAGACGTCGGCGTCCGCGATGGCGCCCTCCACGAACACGCATTGTTCGTCCCACCCGAGCTCCGCCGCGACCCTCGTGTTGGTCTCGCGGCTCTGCTTCTTGATGTCGACGCCCACCACCTCCATGTGGAAGGGGGCGGAGTCGGCGTCGTCCTGAGAAGACGATTTCTTTCCGCTCGACGATTTCGCGCTCAAGTGCGCGTACGCGCCGAAGGTGAGGTACGCGTTACCGCACCCCAGGTCCACCAGACGCGCCGGCGATTGAAGGGTCGGCGTCTTCAGGTGCCCCCCGGTCTGGGCGTCCTCCACGGCGAGCTTCACGAGCTTCACGAACTCCTCCACCTGCTTGTACTTGTCCCGGCGGCTCGCCTTGATGCTCTTGCCGTCCGCCGTGCTCACGCCCACCGCTCTAAGGAACGGGTCCGAGGGGGAGAGCAGTCTGGGTTTTACGCGATCGTGCGACGCGACGTTCGCGCCGACGGCGCCCGCGGAGTTCTGGACCGCCACCCTCATGCCGCCGATCGCGCCCGTTCCGGTATCGGGTCCTCCTCGGGCGTTCGCGAGGAGCTGCCCGGTCTGGTGCCACTGCGCCTCACCGGACTTAGTGACCTTCACCTGCGTGATGGTGTCCACCGCCTCGACGCGCCACGACCCGAAGCCCAGGGCGAGGGCTTCGTCGGCGGCGGCGGAGGCGTCCGGCGCAGATTTCTTCGCGGAATTCGATCCGCCCGCCGCGTCTCCGCGTCGAGACCGGCGGTCCCGCTGAGACCGCGTTCTGTCGTCGGCGCCGTCTCGGGCATCCGCGTACGCGTGGTTGGACGTGAACGCCTGGCGCTCGTCGTACTTCACCACCTGCAGCTTGACGCCCCCCTTCTTGAGCAGCACGGGTCGCATCTCCAACCGGCGCCACTGGGGGGTCGCGCCCTTCACCTTGCCGCTCGCCACAGCGCGCACAAGGCGCGTGGGGTCGGTGAGTATGGCCCGGATGTCGCCGTACGCCTCGTCGAGGTCGCGCTTGCCCCCCTTGCGCCTCGAGACGCCTTCCGTGTCCCCCGGCGACGCCTTCGTCGCCGAGGCGGAACCGCCGCCGCCGACCGCATCGTCGGCGGTCGAGGCGAACGCCGCCCGACGGGTCGCGGGGCGACGCCCGGGCGTGAGCGCGCCGGGGTGGCGACACGCACGCCTCAAGGGAAACGTCCCGGCGACGCACGTGCTGAAACGTGCGGCGAGCGCGAGGGACGCCTGCATGGCGACCCACGCGGAGCGATTGTGATGAGGGATGACTCGGGCGTTCCGACGGTCAAGACGATGCGAGACACGAAAACCATCAACACGTTAATTTTGCGTCACACCGTCGCGTTCGCCAACGCGCTCGCCAGCGCCTCCGCGTCTCCCCCGGACCCCTCCCCGGCGAGGTCGTACGCCTCGGGCATGTGTTTCTGCCGAAGCACCGCGTTCACCTTGACCTTGACGTTCCGCAGCAACGAAGCGCACGCGTCCTCGTCCAGCGCGCCCACCGCCAGGAGCGACGCCAAGACGGCTTCGAACGTGCACCGCCTTCCCGAGTCGCCGGCGCCGTCGCGAGAGGAAGACAGAGTTCCCGGCGTCTGGTCCTTTTGTTTTTTTTCGCGGGCGTCGTACTTGCGCACCGGCCCGAGCAGCGAGTCGTGCGTGGGGAGCGGCGGCACGCGCGCGGCGAGCGCCTGGAACGCTTCCGCGG
>Ga0209666_1000559_pt1 | contig 28357 bp, 15 predicted proteins | sample SaaInlV_125m_DNA_FD_184679 | JGI IMG/M metagenome (GOLD analysis project Ga0209666, IMG submission 184679) | Marine microbial communities from expanding oxygen minimum zones in the Saanich Inlet - Saanich Inlet SI037_S3LV_10m_DNA (SPAdes)... | ecosystem: Environmental > Aquatic > Marine >...
ACCGCCGACGACGAAGGCGAGCGCGGGAGTTCCGGAGTGGAGCACCCGGGGACGTCCGCCTCCCTCTTGATCAGCACGCCCGGCTCATTCTCCCCGAGCCACTGCTTGAGCTTGCGCTTGAGCATGGTCTCCCCGGGAACGCGGCGCGGCGAACGCTACGGTGCGTCGCGGGCGCCGAGAAATCCAACGAATCGGCGCGGTCTCGTGTCGAGATCGCGAAAAATGCGCGAAAGTCCGTGGACTGATTCGCGGTCCCAGCAACGGCGACGAGTCGCGGGTTGCGCGCGTTCGGTGGGCACGACGCGGGACGGGGAAGGGGGGGAAAGCGACCGCAGCGACGCGCACGACGAGCGTGGCAACGCGCGGGGAGAAGTGTCGCTCTCGTCGAGATCCGTGCGCCGACAATTCGATTTCCCGCGCGAGTTTCCGACGGCGACGTCACGCCTCACGCGGGGGTCTGTAACTCGAGCGCCGCCATTTGCGATTGAGACGCACATTCAGTCGGCAAAAACCTGAAAAAAAATAGCGACAAATGGCGTAAAAAGCTGTGACTGCGATCGCTGTGTCGCGTGCTCGCGTCGACGAAGAGCAAAAAAGCGAAAAAGCGAATGCGCATCTTTGATTCCCCTCGCCAAAACCTCGCAGTCGCCGTTCGCCATTCAGTCCCGGAGACACACCAATCGTCCCGAGTCCACCTCACACGTCGTCGAGATGGCCAACCCTCTCGTCCGCGTCGTGTACATCGCGCACGGCCTGCTCAACGCGCGCACGAGCCTGTTCGTGGTGGTGTGCGCGATGCTCTTCATCGGCATCCAGAAGGCTCGGGGGAAGATGCCGCACCCCGCGTCGCGCGCCATCGGGCGCGGCGAGTTCATCGGCGCGATGTTCATGATCATGCCCGACAGCTTCATGCAGGGCTTCGGACAAATCGCGGGCGCCTGCGTGATCCTCGCGGTCATGGGCGCGATGGTGGCCATCAAGCCCAAGGCGTTCGTCACGGAGACCTTCTTCATCGCGAACGCCTCGAAGGTGCTCGCCGCCAGCTGGGGCGCCAAGGACGCGCACAAGCCGCTCACCGACGCGCTCACCTGGGAGACGGCCATGACCTTCGCGGTCGCGCAGGGCTTCTTCATGGGCCTGTGTGTCAAGCTCCTCGGCGGGAACGCCAAGGGGGGGGTCAAGCGACCCGACGCGGCGAAGAAACGCACCAAACGCGCGTGAGCGTCTCGGCGCGCGCGACGTCGACACGCGCGTCCGGCGCTCGAGAGAGGTCACAGCAGTTCTATCAATCGTCGTCGGCGGGATGTGCGGTATTACGTGTTGCGATTTCAAAGAATGGTAGGTACTATGTAAAGCATGTTCGACTCGACGTCCGAACGCCTCGCGCGTTTCGAGAGCGCTCACTTGTCCAGCGCCGCGAGGTTCACCTGGCTGGCGCGCTTCTCCGCCGCCGCCTCCGAGAGCGACGCGAGGAACTTGGAGTTCTTCTTCCCGCTCTGGTCGACGAGCGCGGTGAAGCTTCCCGCCTTGTTTTTCAGCAGCTCCGCGGGCTCGCCGTACTCCGTGAGCCGCCCGTCGTCGAGGAACGCCACCTTGTCGCTGTCCATGATGGTGTTCAGCCTGTGCGCGATGGTGAGCGTCGTGCAGTGCGCAAACGCGGAGCGCACGGTTTTCTGGATCAGCGCGTCGCTGTCCATGTCCACCGACGCCGTGGCCTCGTCCATCATCAGGATGCGCGAGTTGCGAAGCAACGCGCGGCCCATGCACAGGAGCTGACGCTGGCCCAGGGAGAAGTTCCCGCCGTTGTCCACCACCTCCATGTCCAGCTTCTTCGCCGCTTCGTCCACCGTGCTCCGCAGGCCAACCTTCTCCAGCACCTCCCAGATGGCGACGTCGGGGTGCTCGTCGAACGGGTCGAGGTTGGTGCGGATCGTCCCGGCGAACATGAACGGATCCTGCGGGATCATCGCCATCTTCGAGCGCAGGCGGTGCAGACCGAGCGTCTTGACGTCCACGCCGTCGATGCGCACGACGCCGCTGTCGGGCTCGACGATGCGGAACAGCGCCGTGAACAGACTCGACTTGCCCGAGCCGGTGCGCCCGCAGATGCCCAGCTTCTCGCCGCCGAGCGCCACGAAGGACAGATCCTTCAGGACGAGAGGCAGGCCCGGGCGGTAGCGCATGTTCAGCTTCTCCACCTCGAGCGTGCCGCGCTCGGGCCACGCCAGAGGCAGGCCCGCGGCGACCGCCGGGTCGTCCTCGTGCGCGCTCTCCAGAGGCAAATCGGTGTATTCCACCACGCGTTCGACGGCGTTCATCTTGGTCTCGAGCTCGGTGGCCATGTTCGTGCCGTGCTCGAGGTACTTGGTGACGTCCAGCGCGTACACCAGGCACAGGCCGGCGATGCCCGCGCTCACCTTGCCCTGGATCACCAGGAACGCCGCGCAGCCCACGATTGCGGTGCCTAAAAACCGCAGGCGCGTGCTCAGCCACCCGGTGGCGAGCTTCTGCGTGACAAACGCGTCGGCGTTGTGCCGGATGAGCCCGTCGGCGATACCGATGAAGTGCGCCTCCTGGCGGAACGCGCGGATGGTCTCGACGCCCGCCACCGCCTCGCCGAGGCCGCTGTAGATGGGCGAGCGCGAGATGGACTCGATGCGCTGCAGCTCGCGGCACGCGGGGATGTAGAACCTCTGCACGGAGATGTACACGAACAGAATGGGCGGGAGCGCGACGGTGAACCAGCCGGTGGCGACGCACACGATGGCGAGCGTCGTGACGATGGACGTGATGCACCCCAGGAACTGGATGATGATCCCGGGCAACACGATGTCGATGGTCTCCGTGTCCCGCGAGAAGCGGTTGATGACGCGCCCGCTAGGCGTGGTGTCGAAGAACGACATGGGGAACTTCATCACGCGGTTCAGCAGGCCCTTGTGCAGGTTGTTCGCCGCGCGCACCAGGAAGAAGTAGATGATGAGCGAGCGGAAGAAGATGGCCATCCCGTTGAACAGGAAGATGCCAAAGTACACGCCGAGGTACTGGTTGCTCTCCCATCCCCACTCGTCGCCGGCCCACCAGCTCAGCCAGAAGTCCAGGAACGCCTTCGAGCCGTACTCCACGCCGAACAGCAGCACCACCACGGGAATCGTGAGCTTCGAGCCGGTCGCGTTGAACAGAGCGAGGTACACCGCGGCGCCGACGTTGCCCACGGCGCGCTCCTCCTCAGCGCCCATCTCGCCCTTCTTGGGCGCCGGCGCCGGCGCCGCCGGCTTGCCGTCCACCGAGGGCGCTCTTTTGCCGTCCATGGAGGACCCGCGCTTGAGGTCCACCGAGGGCCCGCGCTTCGAATTGCCTCGCTCCTTCTCGCCCTCCTCCTCGTTCTCGATGCCGTGCGCGGCCATGAGCGACGCGAAGTTCAGGCCCTTGCTCATGAGCTCGTCGTACGTGCCCATCTCGGCGACGCGCCCGTCTTCAATCACCACCACGCGGTCCGCCTTCGGGAGGAAATGCAGCGCGTTCGTCGCTAACACGCGCGTCGCGTTGCGCAGCGCGCCATCGTGGCTCAAGACTTGGTCGAACAGCGCGGCGCCGACGTGGTTGTCCACCGCGCTCAACGGGTCGTCCATCAGGTAAACATCAGCCGCGGCGTACACGGCGCGCGCGATGGCGACGCGCTGCTTTTGCCCGCCGGAGAGGGTCACGCCTCGTTCGCCGATGATGGTGCCGTCGCCGCCCGGGAGGATCTCGAAGTCCGTCTGGAGCTGCGACGCCTTGACGCAGCGCGCGTACTTCGCGGCGTCGTAGGGCTTGCCGAACAAAATGTTCTCGCGGATGGTGCTGTTCAGGATCCAGGCCTGCTGCGCGACGTACGCCACGCGGCCGGAGACGGAGAAGTCGCCGGCGACGTTGGGCACAAAGCGGTTCAGCGCGCTCAAAAACGTGGACTTGCCGCACCCGACGCGGCCGATCACCATGGTCAGCGAGCCGGGCTTGAGGTCCAGCGAGATGTTCTGCAGCTCGAAAGGGGGCTGCTCGGGCGCCTCCGCGGCGACCGCGACGGCGTCGCCCGCGGGTGCGTCGTCCTCGCCCTTCACCGGGACGCCCTTTCGCGGCTTCGTCGGCTTCTTGGCGCCCTTCTTTAAAGGCTTGGCGGGGGGCGCCTCTTCCGGCTTCTTCGGCGCCTTGGGCCAGCGGAACGTCGCGTCGTTGACGATGACGCGCCCGGGGTCGGACATGTCCGGCGGGACCACAGGGCTCTCGTCCTGCAGCAGGAACGCGCCCAGGCGCTGCACGGCGCTGAGCGCGTTGAGCAGCGTCGTGAGCAGGAAGGGCACCAGAATCAGCGGGAACCGGAGCATGTTGAAGAGCGCCAGCGCGGTGTACGCGGTGGACGCCGAGAGGGTCTTCCCCGCGAGCGAGTAGGACCCGAGGCTGCAGACGGCGATGAAGACGGGCGTGGAGAAGAGCGCCACGCCGAACAGCGCACCGACGCGCTGCGACGCCCAGATGAGCTTCACTTCCTTGTCGCGAATCTCGCGCACGCGCGCCGCGAAGGCGCTTTCCCACGCGTAGTACTTGATGACGCGCATGCCGTTGATCACCTCGCTCAGGATGTTGATCCGGCCGTCCGCGCAGACCAGCAGCTTTTTCCTGATCTGAAACAGCGTCTTCGCCACCATGAACGTGAGAGGCGCGGCGACGACGATGCACGCGAACCCCACGAACGAGGACCACTGGATGACGTCGTACAGCATCACGAACGACGCGACGATGAAGATGGGCGCGCCCCACAGGTTGTGCAAAAGCTGGAACAGGTCCTGCAGCTTGTTCACGTCGTTGCTCATCAACGTCACGATCTTACCGGTGGTCTCCTCCTGCAGACCTTGCGGCGAGAGCTTCAAACATTTGCGGTACAGCGCGCACATCAAACGGTTGCGCACGCGCACACCGAGGCGCTGCATGTAGAAGTCCTGCGAAGCTTGGCAGAAGTTCTGGACCACGCCGGCGAGCGTCATGATGAGCGCGAAGACGTACATGTCCGTGGTGGACGCGCAGTTCTCGCCGCCCGCCTCGTTGCACTCGATCGCCTCCACGATGCGCCGCAGCAGCAGCGGGCCGCTGAACAGCGTGGCCTGCGCCAACAGGTACAGCACCCCGGTGAAGATGAACGTGGGCCGCGAGCCCACCAGGCACGCGCGCACCAGCGAAGGCTTCTCCGGATGCTTCGCGCGCTCCGCCGCCCAGTCGCGGTCGAACGCGTTCGCCAGGCGCTCGGACTCCATCTCGGGGAGCCGGCACAGGTCCTCGGGTTCGAGCCGGCGGACGTGGCCGCGGGAAATCAGGGGCGTGACGTGCCAGAACGTCACCGCCTCGAACGGGTTGGGGGTGTGCCATCGGATGGGAAGGGAGTCCTTGTCCGAGATTAAGCCCAGGGCGGCGGCGCCCACGGGCTTCAACGCGGCCTCCGTGTCCGCCACCTTCACCGAGACGTCCACCGTGGCGACGGCGCCGGCGGAGGACGAGGACTCATCGCTGTTGCGATGGGGGGCTGACATCGCGGCGCGTCGTGTACCGCTAGCTCCGCGCGACTCCCACTGGCGGCTGCTCGGCTTCCACCGCGCGTGTTCGATCGTTCGATGTTGTTCGATCAACTCGGGAATCGATCGGGGAAACGCCCGGAAGCCGGTCAAATTCGACCCACGCTGAAAGCGAGAAAAACCGTCGACGTCTCCCTCTCGCGACGGCGACGTGGCTCATCCAGGATCAATGGCTGACAGCAATCTGGCGACCGCCATTGCACACTTGGCGCGACCTGACGCGAAAGACGCGTCGCTTCACGTGTGCACTTTTCGCAGCGCGAGGACGATGGCGTCCGCGCTCACCGCCGCCGCCGCGGTCCCCGCGGCGCGCCTCCGCGGTCCCCGCCGCGCGACCGGCACGCGCCGCGTCGCCGCGGCTCCCGTCCGCGCCGCCGCCTCCCCCGCCGTGACCGCCGAGCCCACCGCCAACCCGATGGCGGGCGTCCAGCTCTTCGACGTGAACGGCGAGCCCAAGACGATTCCCTTCTGGTCCGAGGACCAGACCGTCGTCGTCACTTTCCTCAGGCATTTTGGCTGAGTGTTTTGCTGGGAGCATGCTAACGAGCTGGCGAGTTTCAAAACTCGCGAGCTCGACCCCAAAGGCGTGCTCCTGGTGGTGGTCGGCGTCGGAACGCCCGAGTCCGGTAAGACGTTCTGCGAGTCTTTGCCGTTCCCGGAGGAGAATTTATTCGTGGACCCGACGCGGAGCGCGTACAAAGCGCTCGAGCTGCACGGCGACCTGGACGGCACCGAGGGCATCTTCTTCGACCCGAAGGTGGTGGAGGGCGTGCGCCGGCTGTTCTTCACCAAGATCACGGGCGAGCGCATCAAGGAGCGCGGCCAGGACGGCATCAAGGCGGCGATGAAAAACTACAAGCCGCTCATGCCCAAGGAGTCGCGCGACTCGGTGCAGCAAGGCGGCACGGTGGTGTTCAAGGGACACGAAATCGTGTACCTGCGCAAGGACGAAGCCACCGCCGACCACGCGCCCCAGACGGAGATCATGTGCGCCATCGCGTAGATGAACACACGGCTCCGTCTCCTTTGCCAAAAATATGAAACCTTTCGCTTTGTTTTCCCGAAGGCGCGCGCGCGCGTGACGCGTCGGCTCGAAATCCCCGGACCTTCCCGGTCCGGACCGAGCCGACGCCGATTCGAGCCTTATTCTTTCGGCTCGCGCGCGTCGAGGCGGGAACGGAGACGGGAACAGGACACCACGTAGAACAGAGAGACGATAACGACGTGTTCCGGTTGTAGACTACTACGCACATAAAGATATTCATATAGCAAAAGATAGAGACTTCTTCAAGCCTCCCTCACCTCGCGCCGCTCGCCGCGCTCGGCGGCCTCGCCGTCGCGACCAACCGCAGCGGTTCCGGGAAACTCATCAGCCCGGCGGCGTAGGAGATGGGCAACTCGCCCTTTGATTCCGCGAGTTTTCCGGCGAGTTCGGGAGTGAGCTCCAGGTCGAAGTCGCGTAGGATGGCCGCCGCCGTGACCTTGCCCTCCAGCATGGCGAACCGCGAGCCCAGGCACACCCTCGGCCCGCCGCCGAAGGGCATGAACGCCTCGGGCTCCTTCACGCCCTCCGCGCGAAACGCCTCGAACCGTTCCGGGCGGAACGCTTTTGTGTCGTCCGCGTCGCCGCCCCAGAGGTGCGGGAGGCGGCCCATGACGTACGGCGAAATCCACATCCCCGCGCCTTCCGGGATGCGAACGCGACCTTCGCCAAGCTCGCCGCCCACCCCCTCGTCCGCCTTCCTCACGACGATCATCACCGCCGGGTACAGACGCATCGCCTCTTTCATGGCGTCGTCCAGATACGTCAACTCGGCAACCTCCTTCACCGTGCTCGGCAGTCTCCCGCCCAGCGCGTCGCACGCCGCGTCCACCTCGCGCTTGGCTTTAAGAAGCGTCTCGGGGTTCGCGGCGAGCAGGGTCAACAGACACGCCACCGTCGCGGCGGTGGTATCGTGTCCCGCGACCATCATCTCCGTCAGCGTGAGGTTCACGTCGTCGCGGGTCAGACGCGCGCCCGTCTCTTTGTCGCGCGCCGAGAGCAGCGCGGTGAGCAGATCCTGCGGCGCGTCCTTTGCGTTCCCGGTCCGCGCGATGAGCGCCTGGCGCGCGTCCGCGCGCGCGTCGAAGTGCGCGCGCAGCCGCGCCCTGTGCGTCTCGCGCCTGTGCGCGTCCGGGGTGTCGAACCGCTGGTACAGCTGAAGGAAATCGTTGAGCAGGTCCTGGTTCGCCTCGTTGAACCTGCGGAAGGACCGCGCGAGCGCCACGGCGCCGGGTTCCTCGTCGATCACGTCCAGCGTCTCGCTGAACAGCGCCTCGTGGATCACCTCAAGCGTCACCGCCTGCGTCGCGGTGTCGACGTCCACCTCGAGGGCGAACGCGCCGTCGCCGCCGAGGCGCCCGGCGGTTTCGGCTTTACGGCGCCACGCGCGCGCCAGCGCCTCGGCGCGCTCGGCGACTTTCCCGGCCAGGCGGTCCAGCGCCGAGCCGTTCACGGAGGCGGTGCCCATCTTGCGGTACGCCATCCACTGCTCGCCCGAGGTGTTTACGAACGCAGCCTGGTCCTCGCGGAAAAACTTGGCCATCGCGCTCACGCCTCGGTCGGGGAACTCGTCGGACTTGGCCACCATCAGCTCGCGCGCGAGCTTCGGATCCACCACGTGCAGGATGGTCTGGCCCAGCATCTGCACCTCGTGCACGCCCGCGGGGTTGTTCCCGTACTCGAGCGCCCACTTCAGCAGGGTCTCGTGCCCGCCCTGCGCGATGTCCAGCGTGTTCCCGGCCACGGGGAGCGTGGGCGGGCGCGGGTACGTCGCGGGCTTCTCCTCGAACAGGGAGGTGATGCCCTTCACGTCCTCCTCGAACTTCTTGGACACCGCATCGATCAACGCCTGGGGAAGGCTGGCGCTGGGGTCCGCCGCCCCGGCAACGACGCGCGCGTCGCGCCCGCCGCGAGTGCCCCCGCGAGTGGGGGACAAACGCGGCACGCGGCCGCGCGCGAGTCGCCGCGGCGGCGCCGCAGCCTGCGTCGAAGACGCGAGGGTGGAGGTCGCCATGTCGGTGACGTCGACACTGAAAGTGAGAGAAACGCGAGCCACGATTTGTCCGGCGTGCCGAGTTTCGCGTGGGCCGGGGGCCGCGATGCCAAGTCTGCGGGGCGGTTCGTCGTCTCTGCAGTGCTTTTGTTCGAGGCGTGTGCCGCTTCCTCGTGCTCTCAGACACGAGGTGCGCGCGACGAGAGACGGACGCGCGCGCGGAGGCGTTCGAAGACGGAGCGCGCGTCGTCGAGAGAGCTAGGAGTGACGTCGGCGTGAGGTTGGGATTTCGATGTGGTCCCCCGAGGAGACTGCGCGCCACGCGCGCGACGCGCGGCGGCTCGGGATCGCGGTCGCGGGCCTGCTCGCGTGGTGGGCAGCGGGGCGTCTCGCGGTGGGCCCCTCGTTCGGGCCCGGGGGCGCGGTGTTCGCGGTGTTCGTGGTGCTCTTCTCCTCCTTCGGCGCAGGCCGCGTCGTCGCGCGCTTCCCGCCCATGCCCGCGCTCCTCGGCCAACTCGTCGCGGGCTTCCTGCTGCGCAACATCCCGACAGTGGGCGACGCGGTGGGCGCGGCGGTGGATGCGCGCTTCTCCGCCGCGGCGCGCACCGCCGCGCTCGGCATCGTGCTGGCGCGCGCGGGCCTGTCCCTGGACGTCAAGGCGGTGTACCGCCTGCGATGGGCCATCAAGCGGCTGGCGTTCGGACCCGCCACCGCCGAGGCGCTCGTGGTGACCCTGCTCGCCAAACCCGCGCTGGGCTTGCCGTGGTCGCACTGCGCCGCGCTCGGGTACCTCTTCGCCGGCATCTCGCCCGCGGTGGTCGTGCCCTCGATGCTCGCGCTGCAGGACCACGGGCGCGGCGTCAAGGCGGGCGTGCCCGCGCTGGCCATCACGGCGGCCTCAGTGGACGTCGTGTACGCCATTGCGGGATTCGGGGTGGCGTCCTCCTGGCTGCCCGGCATGGGCGCCGGCGGCGCCGCCGCCGCCGCGTGGCAAGCGCCCACGCAGATCGTCGGCGGCGCGCTGGGCGGGGTGGTCGTCGGGAAGCTCCTGGGGACCGTCCTGCCTCCGGAAGATGAAGATACTACCGGTCCGTCACCGTCCGCGAACGCGACGAACGCGCCTCCGACGCGTCGCGACGGAGGTGCTCTGGCGGTGAAGACGACGGAACCGACTCCCGAATCCTCGAAACCGCGCGTCCTCGAAACCGCGGACGGGTACTCATCCGCGGCGCGCGCCGTCGCGCTGATGGCGCTCGTGCAGCTGGCGCTCTTCGCCGGCGCGCGTTGGGAGTTTTCGGGGGGCGCCGCGTTGCTTTCGCTTGTCATGAGCACCGCGGCCGCGCAGACCTGGGGCCCCAAACCCGCGAAAGAAACGGGTTTACTCCTGAACGCCATCTGGGCCAAGGTTGGCGAACCTCTGCTGTTCGGTTTGATCGGCGCCGCCGTGGACGCCAGCCGCCTTAAAGCCGACGTCGCGTTGTTCGGGATCCTCACGCTCGCCGCCGGTCTCGCCGCGCGGTGCGTGTGCGCGTTCTTCGCCGCGAAAGGGGGCTCGTTGAGCATGAGGGACCGCCTGTTCATCGCCGTGGCGTGGACCCCGAAGGCGACTGTGCAGGCGGCGCTCGCGGGCCTGCCGTTCGACGCCGCGGTCGACGCGTTCGGGCGCGGGTCAAAGGAGGCGGACCGCGCCGAGACGCTGCTGGCGCTCGGCGTGCTCTCCATATTAATCACGGCGCCGCTCGGCGCGGCGGCGATGGCGGTCTCCGGCGAGCGGCTGCTGGAGAAGGACGCCGACGAGTGCTCGCCCCGGGGGACGCACTCGCCGAGGAGGAGCGTGGACGGGGGGGACCCGGAGACGGGCGCGGAAGACGTCGAGGTGCTGGAGGACGACGCCAGGCTCGGCCGCGGAGGACACTTCTGATGGTAGACTACAAACTGTGGCGGCCAAAATGATCACCTTCACCAAACCTCGTGAACCTTTCCAAAGAAAAAAGAAAAATGTGCTTTTTGTCACTCGTCTCCGTCGTCTCTCTCGGCTTCGTCTTCGCGCTTTCGTTTGGTCGTCGTCTCCTCCGGGGGACCGTCGTCGTCGTCGTCGTCGTCGTCGTCGTCGTCGTCAGACGCATCAGAAGGCACGTCTTCTCCCGACGAACCGAGCCCGTCGTCTTCCTCCGGACATCCGAGGCACACGACGTACTCGCCGTCGTCCGTCCAGGGATCCCGACCCTTTGCCCCCTCGCTCTCTGACGCCGTAAAAGGCTCATCCTCCGAGTCGTCGTCCGTCGCGTCCGCGCGCGCGGCCGCCGCCTCCGCCAGCGCGTCCTCGCCGTACCGCTCGGCCATGACCTTCCAAACGTCGGCGCCGCCCAGGCCGGGGAGTTCGTCGTCGTCAACCGCGTCGCCGGGCGCGCCGGGCGCGCCGCCCATCGCCATCAGCACGCTCGCCGGCGGCTTGGGCGGCGGGGCCAACGCCTCCGCTCGCGCGTCCGCCTCCTCCGCATTTTCGAACCGCCGGTGCTTCGCTTCCCGCAGCGCCTCCTCGACGAACGCGTCATCGTCTGAATCCGAATCCCCGGCATCCCCGGCGTCCCGCTCGTCCTCGTCGTCGCTGTCCTCCGCGCCGCCGTGCAGCAGCAAGTACTGCCGGTCCTCCTCGTCCTCGCCGGCGAAGAAGCGCTCGTACACGTCCCACGGGTCGCAGTCGAACACGTCGCGCTCGGAAAGCGCCTCGCTCTTGACGAGCGCGGCGTACCCGTGCTCGTCGAGCACGCGGAGACGCTCGGGGTCGCGCAGCGTGAGATACGCGACGGTCACCCTCTGGAATCGAGCCACCTCAGCCGCGAAGCGGGTCATCTCCGTCGTTTCCTTCTCGGGTCGCGCGAAACCTTCGGATGGCGTTTCCGCGTCAACGCCATCCGCCGTCTCTTTCGCCGCGCGCATCTCCTCCGCGCGCGCCATCGCCTCGGGGCCGGCGACGGCGGCGAGCGCGCGAGCGTTCGCCGCCGCCGCCGCGTCCGCCGCCGCCGCGCGGCGCGCGCGGAACGCCGCGTACGCCGCGATGTCGTACCTCGGGCGCTCGCGCCCGAGGTCGGCGAACGATGCGATGGCCGCGAAGCCCTCCGCGGAATTGCCCATACGCGCGAAGCACGGCGGGCACAAATCGCGGCGCCGGAGTCGGCTCGTTTCCGGCGTCGACTCGTTTCCGCGTCGAGTGTTTGCTTTCTGTTTTTCTTCGTCGTCCTTAACGCCGCGGGACACCGCGGACGCTACGATCGCGTCTCCCCCGTCGTCCTCCTCGTCGTCCATCAGGCCGAACTCGGGGTCGTCGGCGGGCGCGTCTGCGCGCGGCGGCGCCGGCCGGTGCATCCACCGCCCGAGCCGCAACGCACCGCCGCACCCGTCGCACGCGCCGCGGCCGGGCTGCGCATCCGACGTGGGGTAGCACCGCACCGCCTCCCGGTGGTAGCTCGCGCGCGCGCGCGCGGTCCCGCCGGAGTACCCGCCGCCCTCGCGCCGCGGGATGCGGAGCGCCTTGTACATGTCAAACGGGGCGTCGCGCAGATCCGCCAGGCTCTCGTCGAACGCGCTCGGGCCGTGGGGGCTCGCGTCGGCGGCGGCGGTGTCGTCCGCCTCTGCGGCGGAGACGCGCGCGTCCCCGTTGGCCATGCCCGCGGAGGCGTGCGTCCACGCGGGACGTTTCCGGGCGAACACGCGGACCGAGCGCGTGCCGTCATCGTCCGAGCCCTCGCTCTTCGACGCGAGCCCGAGCTTGCGCGCGGCGTCGTGCACCGCCGCGCGGTCCTCCGAATCCAATCCCCGAAACGTCGGACCATCGGAGGGGGGACCTTCCGCGCCGGCGTTCGCGACGCGGAGCGCGAACGCCTCCAGCTCGGCGCGCCAGCCCTGTGGTGCGCTCGTCGACGCCATCGAGTCGACCCAGAGCGCTGTCCGGCACTCTCGCGCGCCGTCGATCTGATGAATGCAATAGTCTATGCAATGCCCTTCCCGTCGCGACGTGGAGAGAAAGATTTTCTCGATTGTCGTCGTCCGGGCGCGACGCGGCGGTTTCAGCCTCGTCGTAACGTCCGAGGAAACTCGAATCTCAGATCTGGCGCGGCACGCACAACGACGCGCGCGATGCACGCGTCACCGGCCACGATGGTCACCGAGGCGGCGCGCGGCGTCGAGACGCGCGCGCGCAAGAGAAGGCGGGACCTCGACGCGCAGGCGGGCGTCGCCTTTCCGGGCCTGCCCTTCGACGTCGCCGTCTCGCTTGTTGAAAAACACCTGCCCGACCCTGCGGACCTCGCGGTGCTTCGCGCCGTGAGCAAAGGCATGCGCGACGCGGTGGACGCGACCGGGCGGAAGGTGGAGGAGTTCGACGAAGAGAATGCCGCCGAGCGCGGATACCTGAGCACACTGAAGTGCCTGCGTCGCCGAGGACGTCTGAGGGACGAGCGTCTCCTGTGCGCTGCTGCTGCGAGGATTGGAGATCTCGAGGCATTGAAGGCGCTGCGCCACGCGGAGAATTTCCCGTGGGACGAGTGGACGTGCGCGTGCGCGGCGTACAACGGCCACCTCGAGGTGCTGAAGTGGGCGCGCGAGAACGGCTGCCCGTGGGACAAGGACACGTGCACGAACGCGGCGTGGAAGGGCCACCTCGAGACGCTGCAGTGGGCGCGCGAGAACGGCTGCCCGTGGGACGAGGACACGTGCACGGGCGCGGCGTGGAAGGGCCACCTCGAGACGCTGCAGTGGGCGCGCGAGAACGGCTGCCCGTGGGACGAGGTAACGTGCTCGAACGCGGCAGACGGTGGCCACATCGAGACGCTGAGGTGGGCGCGCGAGAACGGCTGCCCGTGGGACAAGGACACGTGCACGAACGCGGCGTGGAAGGGCCACCTCGAGACGCTGAAGTGGGCGCGCGAGAACGGCTGCCCGTGGGACAAGGACACGTGCACGGGCGCGGCGTGGAAGGGCCACCTCGAGACGCTGAAGTGGGCGCGCGAGAACGGCTGCCCGTGGAGCGAGTTGACGTGCGCGCTCGCGGCGCAGGAAGGCCACCTCGAGACGCTGAAGTGGGCGCGCGAGAACGGCTGCCCGTGGGACGAGGTGACGTGCTTGTACGCGGCGGAGGAAGGCCACCTCGAGGTGCTGAAGTGGGCGCGCGAGAACGGCTGCCCGTGGAGGAAGTCGGCGCGCTTGCTCGCGGCATCGAAGGGATACGTCGAATCCTGAGCCGCCGGCGCGAGACGAAGAGCGCGCTTCGAACGAGAGAGCCACGACGCTAGACGAAGGAGACGAGACGAGACGAGACGAGACGAACGCGACGAACGATACGAATCGAACCGAGAACGTGTTTTTCGAAAGTACCGTAAAAACTTCGCCGACTCGAGTCGATTTTCGGCGCGCGCGCTCGGCGACGCTCGCTTACGGCGACGCGTACCGTCGCGGAGAGTCTACGAAATGTGGTACTATCATCACTAACGACACGCGATACCTACTACCTACGCCTCCTGCGGGAACATCGCCGCGAGCATCTTCTCGCCACTCCCCTCGCCTGCGTCCGCGCGCAAACCCTCGAGCGCCGCGGCGACCACGCGTCGTCGCCGCCGCGACGCCGAGGCGTCCGCGCCGTCGATCTCGCCGTCGAGCTCGTCCAGGTCGCGCGCGCAGGCGCGCAAGAACACCACGAGGTCCTCCCTCGAGCTCGGCGCTTCGTCTGTTGGCGTTTTCATTCTTTCTCCAGCCTCGAGCGCCTCGAGCGCCGCCTCCGCCTCGTCGCGCTCCACGGCGGCGCTCGCGGTGCGTCGCGCGAGCGCGTCCGCCGTCGCGAGCGCGTCGTCGCGGCGCTCAAACGGCCCCTTTTCTTTCTTCGCGTTCCCTCTCTTCTTGGCGGCGGCGGCTTCCGCGTCCTCCACCTCGCGCTCGACGCGCGCCGCCGCGCGTTCCGCGCGCAGCCTACCCTCCAGCCTCTTGAGCTCGTCTGCGAGCGTCCTGTTGTACATGGCGATGTCCTTCTCCTCCAACAGAGACAGCCGCGTGGTCTCGTCGGCGGCGCGCGCGTCTGCCAAAAACGCCGCTCGGCGAGTTTCAATCGCCGCGCTCTCCCTCGCCTGGTACCGCAACTCGCCCAGCATCTGCTCGTTCTCCGCGATCGTGCGCTTGGTGGTTCCCGCGAGCTGCAGATCCGTCGTGCGCTTCATCTCGCGCTTCGTCTCCCGGATTTTAGAAGAAAGATCCTCCTTCATCGCCTGCTTCGCTAAGCGCGTCTCCGTCTCAATCGCGCGCGTCGCCGCCTCGTGCGCGGCGCGCGACGAGGTCAATAACCCCTCCTTCTCGCGCAGCTCCGTCTCGAGCGCCGCGCGCGTGTCCTCGAACACGTCCAGCTGCGCGACGAGCGCGTCACGAGCGGCGAGGTCGCTGACCATCGCGCGGCGGCGCTCAGCGGACTCAGCCGCCAGAGACGCCAGGAGCGCTTTCCCGCGCGCCGCGCCCGCCTCGCGCGCCTCCTCCAGCTCGGCGAGTCGCGCGCGGAGCGAGGCGACGGTCGCGTGGACGCCCCGGAGCTGCTCGGAGAGCTTCGCGTTCGCGTCGCCAGCCTTCGCGCGCGTGGTCTCGAGCGCGTCCATCAGCGCCGCGCGCTCGTCAACGAGCGCGGCGGTGTCCGTCTGGTACCGCGCCAGCCGCGTGGAGAGGTGCGAGGCGGCGAGCTCGCGCTCCACCATCGCCTTCTGCTCCAGCAGACGCGGATCGGGGGCGTTTTCGTCGGACGCATCCGCCTCGGGCGCGGAGGCCTCCTCGGCCTTCTTCGGCGGCATCGCGGTCTACGATCGACGACTCACCGCGCGGGCGCGCGCCCGGATGCCACAGCGGCGTGGGTCGGGGGGGGCGCCCCTGCGCTTCAAGCTGTGAGGCGCGGTGCTGTCGACGGCCGGATTAGGAAATCGAGCTCGGGACGCCCGCTCGGATTCCGGCTCGAATGTCGAACGACGACGATTTCGGTCTCACTGCTTCGCGCGCGACGGGGACCTCTCTGACCTGTGGTGGCGCGCCGGGCACCATGCCCCCCCGTTCGCGGGAGCCGTGGTCAAACAACTTCATCCTATCGCCGGGCCCATCCCGCGCCGCGGCGAGGTCGCAGATCCCCTCGACGGCGCGCGACCGCGACGACCTCGCGAGAGCGTTGAAAGAGCGAATCGCTGCAGACATGGAGACGCGTCCGAGGAACACGAGCCCGCGGCCGCACGTGCGTCGTCCCGAAACGCGCCCCGTGAGCGCGCGCGCGACCCCCAGGCGCACTGAAATCACGCACTGGAAGCGACCGGCCACCTCCGCGCGCCGCGACCGGCGTGACCCGCCGGCACCTCCGCACGGGCACGCCACCACCGACGTCCCCCGGGAATCGAGGCACCTCGACGCCTCGAAACCCGCCGGGACGTGGCTCTCGCCGCGCGCGCAGCCGCCGCCTCTCCCTCCCGGCCACCGCGCGACGCCGCTCGGCCACGACTTCAACGCGGGTTCGCTCTCGGGTGCCTATCAGCACACGCGGAGCGCGACGCATCACGAGCGCGCGCAAAATCTGCCTACCGGGATCACTGGAGGGTCGAGCGAGACGGACGCTTCGTCGCTGGAAGCGCGCCTGGCGCGCGAACGCGCGCGGGTCGCCACGCTCGAGAAAGCGCTGCGCATCGCGCGCCGAGACACGTCTTCGTTCGAGGACCCGTCCGCGTTCACGTTCACGAGACCACTCGGTTTCGGTTTCGAGACGACTCCGAACGTACACGTATCGAAGCGCGCGGAACCGGCGTCGTCCTTCGCGAGAGACTCGCGCGACGCGCGCGCGCCGCCGCCGCCGCCGTCGGCGCTCGGCGCCGTCGCGACGGATCCTATGAAACCGCGCTTCGACGCCGCCGCCCGAATGGAGATGGAAATCGATTCGGCGGCGCGGACGCCGCTCCTCGCGACGCCCGGCGCGCTCGCGGCGTACGGATCGGGCGAGGCGTCTCCGAAAGCCGCCGCGGCCGCCGCTGCGGCGGCGGCGTCCCCGTTCGCGGCGGACCCTCGCCAGGATACGCTTCCGCGCGAGCCCTTCGCGGTCCACCGGGAGACGCCGGAAGCGGCGGCGGCGGCGGCGGCGGCGGCGGCGGCGGAGTCGGCGGTGGGGGCGTCCAATTTGGACCTGGAGACGACGCTCGCGCGCGCGCTGCACGCCGCGAAGCGCCGCGAGTTCGAGGCGGTTTCGCTGGCTCGGCGGATCGAGGGGGAGAAGAACGCCGCGGAGGCGCGCGCGAGCGCCGCGGAGGCGCGTCTGGCGAGGGAGGCCAAGGCGCGCCGCGCGGCGGAGCGGGACGCCGCCGCGTCCAGGGCTCGGTGCGCGGTTTTCGAGAACAGGATGGAGGCGTTGCGCTCGGGGCGGGGCCGGCTCTTCGGATCGGGCGCCGCCGCGGCTTCCGTCGCGCCCGAGCCTGATCGGACCGAGTCCGACGCGCGTGTCGATGAGGGAAACCGCGCCGGTTACCGTCTGTCGGACCCGGTCCCCGAACGGCGGCGCGGCGCGGACGACGGCGACGACGACGCGGGCTACGTGTTTTTCGAGATTCCGCCGGAATTCGACGAGCCGCCGTCGGGCGGCGCCGAAAGAGGTTCGCCGCCGCGCGACGAGGGGAAGCAGACGAAAAACTCGAGCGTGCGCGGGAAGACACCCAGGAAGACCCCTCGGGGTCGAACGCCGCGTGCGTGGGCGCTCTAGGTGCTGTACTCTTGTAGTGAATGTTCGTCGTTGACGACGCTCGAAACGCCGTTTTCTTCGCGCGCGAAGAGAAAAGTTAACACTTGCTTCGTCACGAAACGTCGCCAGAGATAAATTTCGAAATGTCTTGGCAGTCCCGACAGTGTTCGGCGGAGGCGGGCGCGGCGGGTGAGCATGTTGGCGAATCTGTTCGGCGCGCGCCGCGACCGGTTTACGCTGGCGAACCTCCGTCGCCTGACCGATGTGCTGCGTGTCACGCCCGCGTCCGGTTTTTCTCGCCACACCGCGTCGCAGGTGGTCGAGACGTTCAGGGAGATCGCGGAGCTCATGATCTACGGCGACCAGCACGACCCGAGCTTCTTCGACGCGTTCATCGAGCAACGCGTCATGGCGCACTTTACGAAGTTCATCAGCCCGCCGGACGGAGGCAGACCCGACCGCGACATCGCGCTGCAGCTCCTGCAGACCCTGGCCATCGTGGTACAGAACGTTCGGGAGGAGACGTCTTTGTTTTTCCTGTTCAGCGAAGGGCACGTGCCGCGGCGCCTGGTCGAGGCGAACCTGGATTTCGACGACGAGGAGGTGCTCGGCCGGTACGTCTCGCTGCTCAAGACCACCTCGATGCGGCTCAACGCCAGGACCGTGCAGATGTTCTTCTTCACCGGCACGGAGACGCGGGGCGGGAAGGCGGCGGGCGAGCAATCGGACGCCGTCGCGGCGGCGTTTCCGCTCTTCGCCGCCGGCGCGCGCTTCCTGTCGCACCACGAGTCCATGGTGCGCGCGGCGTCGCGCACCATCACGCTCAACTGTCTGGCGGTGACCGACGCGAGAGTGCGCCAGTTCCTGTGCTCGCCGAAACCGTGGGGGAAATGCGTGCCCCGCGCCGTGGAGGCGGCGGGGGCCACCGTCGCCGCGCTCACCGAAGCGACGCTCTTCGCCGAGCCGGACGCGCCGGGCGCGCGCGAGCGCGCCAACCTCGTCGCCGAGCTCGGGGACTTGCTGAGCTTCGTGGACGACGCCGCCGGGCTCCCGGACGTACAACTAAGCGGCGAGGCCGCGGGGTCGCTCGCGGAACGCGTCGAGGCGGAACTCTGGAGCGGACTCGTGGCGCCCACGCTCCTGGGGTCCATCGCGCCAGGGCCAGAGCGTTTTTCGACGCCGGGCGATGACTCGCGCGCGCCGCGGTCCCTCGCCGACTCCAGAGACTCCAGAGACTCCAGAGACTCCAGAGACGCGGGGCCTCCCCAGACGTCCCCCATCACCGCGCTCTTCGCCGTGTCACGCCTGGCGGTCGCGTGCCGCCGCGGGTCGACGCTGGCGCGCGTCGCGGCGGACCTGTTCGGGTTCGAACCCGGGGCGGGACAGCCGGGGGGACGGCGCGTTGCCAACGCGCGCCGCGCGTTTGCGGTGCGCGCGCTCGCCGGCGCCGAGGGCGCGCCTGTCGCGGCGGCGGCGACCGCCGCGGCCGTGAGCCTGGCGAAGGCGGCGTCGGACGAGGCCTCGCCGCTCGCGGCGGCGCTGCGGGAGGTCGGGTTGGCGCCGCCGCGCGCGGACCAGTCGGGAACCGAAACCGAAACCGAAACCGAAACCGAAACCGAAACCAAAACCGAAACCGAAACCGAAACCGAAACCGAAAGCGCGTCTCTCGCGCGCGCGGAACTTTGCGACGCGCTCGCCGCCGGTTTGGCGCGCGACGACCCCAGCCTTCCCGTCGGCGCGCGGCGGTGCTCGGCGTGGTTGCTGTCTCGCCTCGCGCCGAGCCGCGAGGGCGTCTCGGAAACGGCGCGCGCGTCGCTCGCCGCGGCGACGGCGCGCGCGGCGGCGTCGATGCGGCGGGCGGTGGACGGACCGTGGGGGGACGCCGCGGCGACGGCGTTCGCCGCCGAGTGGAAGACGACGCGCCGCGAAACCGCGCACCCGACGCTCCGCGACGAGACCGCGGCGGCCTGGATCCGCGAGGCGGCGTCTGCGGCCTCTGCCACCGCGCGACGCGAGGAAAACGACGACGACGATGACGCGTTAAAAAAAGAAAATGCCGACAAAAACGCGAAGTTTGTTCGCGTTCGCGAGGAGAGTGCGTCCGCCGCGGGAGAGCTGCTCCGCGCGTCGCGCGAACTCGCGCTCCTCGCCATGCTCCGCGACGCGACTCGGGGCGCGTCGGGTTCCCGAACGGGCCCCGCGTTCCCTTTGGAAGCGCCCGCGCGTCTTTTCGGCGACCCCGGCGACGTCGAGCGCGCCGCTTTCGCCCCCGACTCGGGGTTCGCGTTCCTCGAAGTTCCGCCTCCGGCGGAACTCGGCGGGGATGACCGCCGGATGGAGATTCGGGAAGGCGCCGAGGTGGAAAACGGCGACGCGACGGAGCTTCGGTTCGCGTGCCGCGTCGCGTTCGAGGCGGGGCGAGAACGCGCCGTCTCGCTCGTGCTCGCGGCGCGCGCTCGCGGCTCGAGCGCGGGTCCGCCCAGCATCAACGCCGCCGCGCTGCTGCTGGAGGCGCTCCCCGGCGCGAACGACTCGGGCGACCGGTCCGTGGTCCGCGCCGTCGCGCCGCTGGGCGCGTGCGACGCCTTCGTCGACCCCGCGCACGCGAAATGGCTCCGCGTCCGCGTGCGGTCGCCGTTCTCGTGCCTGGCGAGCGCTTCGAGCCTCTCCTCGGCGGGGGGCTCGTCGCCGGCGCCTCCGGAGGCGGAGGCTAAGCGGCTGCGCAAGAAACTCAGGGACGGGCACTGGACGCTCGCGTTCGCGGACGAAGCCACGTGCGCCGCCGCGAGGGACGCGCTGGACGCCGGCGCCGCCGTCTCGCGCGCGGCGTGCCGAGCCGCGCTCGCGCCCGTCCTCGAGGCGTCGTGACGGCTTCCGAAGAAACCGAACATGTGTAGAAGATGTACGACGTTATCTATACTCGTAACACCGCGCTCGCAATGGTGGTTCGTTCTGGTCGCGTCTACGATTCGTCATCGGTAATCACACATACGACCGCGCGCGCTCTATCGTCTCGACGTCTCTACGCGAAACAGTCGTCGCGCGCAAAAAGTCGTCGGAGGACGACGCGCGCGTCACCCGAGCGTCTCCCCCGACGGGAAGCGGTACAGCACGCTCCCGTCCGCGAGGACGGTGCGAGTCAAACCGAACATGAACACGTTCGTGCCGTCCGGCTGCTTCTCCGCGAGGATGATCGTGGTCTCCTCGCCCACGCGGTCGCCGGGAACGCCCTCTCCCTCCTCCTCGTCGTCGCTCACCACGTACTCGCCGCTGGGAAGCTGTTTCAGGTTGTTCGGGGTGATATACGCCACAAACTCGCGCCCGCTGATAGTCACGTCCACCGGCTTGGGGCGCCACAAACCGGCCACCACGCTGCCCATCTCCCCGTACCGCTCCGAGGCGAGTTCCAGGCCCTCTTCCGGCCGGGACTCGAGCGCCTCAACGCTGCCCTTCTCCAGCGCGCGCGCCGCCTGCGTCTCCCACGCCGCGTGCTCCTCCTCGACCGCCTCCGCGAGCGCGGCTTCCGGGTCAGCGGCGTCGGCGACGTACAGGAACCCGTCGCCGGCGGCGTCGGCGTCGGCGCCGAAGGTGTCAAACGCGGCGTCCACGGAGACGTTCGCGGCGCCGGTCTTGCCCACCCAGGGCGAATCCTTGGGCGCCTTGGGCAGACGCACGGGGTTGGTCACCTGCTGCACCTTCCGTGCCACGGGGGTCTTTCTGAAGTTGGAAAACATGTTCTCGATGCCGTCGACGACGGCTTTGATGCCGAGCTGAGACACGCGCGCGATGGCGCCCGCCGGGTCGGACCGCTCCAGCGCCGCCGGCTTGGCGGGGCGTCGCATGATGACCGTGCCGTCCAGGTTGGGGTCAGCCAGCGTCTCCGCCGCGGCTTTCGCGGCGGCCGCGAGGTCACTCTCGTCGCCGTTCTGAATCGCCTTCGCGCGCTCGATCAGCGCGGCGGCTTCGTCGAGGAGCGCCTGCGCCTTCTGCACAGGCGTCATCTCAGCCGGGCGGTCACCCGCGATGGGCTGGTCCGCCTGGGCCGCGGCAGCCTCGAACTCCTCGCGCGCGTCGCCGGTGAACCGGAACAGCAGGTTGCCGTCGGGGCCGCGGAGCACTTCCACCGCGCTCTCCGCGCCGGCGTCGTCCACGAAGTCCCAGCTCTCGCGCTCGGACGCGGCGTTCTCGAACGACGCGAGCGACGACGTTTCGGCGGCCACGGGCTCGCCGTCGTCGCCGAAACGGAACAAGATAGGCTCGCCCGAGTACCGGCCGTCGGCGTCGGCGTCGTCGCCCGACGCCGACGCCGCGGACGGCGGGCGCGCGGAGACCACGCGCGCGGTCACCAGCGAGCGGGACGGGTCAGCGGACGCGCCGCGACGCGCGGGCGCGGGGGCGGTCGAAGAACGCGAGATCCCGCGAGTGGTAAACACTCGCGAAGTTGACAACGCGGAGGCGACCGACGAGCTCGTCATCGCGCGCGTCTCGGAAGAAGGCGGGGAGCGCGAGCGAAGCGGAAGGGGCGAGCGACTTCCGTGTGGGTGATCGGCCGCGCGCGACGTTCTGCGATCGCAGCGCGGGTCTCTCGCGAACGCGAACGCGTACGTAGGGGTGCCCAGATGGCGCGTCACTCGGTGCGGCCTTTCGTCTCTCGGATGCCGTGCTGGCCATCGCTGGATCATCCGTTCCGGAATCTTGGCGCCAAAATTCGGCGAATCGCACGAGCGCCTGAGAGTCTGGGTCTGTTGTGACTCGAGAAGTTTCGCCTGACGCGCCCTGCCGAGAGCGCGGCACGCGAAACTCGACGTCGGAAGCCAAAAAAAAAATATTGCCGGCGGTTCTGTTGGAAACACATGTTGCGAAATGCATTCGCATTCGCCCCACGACCCACTTCTCGGTCGCGCGGCAGGATGGCGGCGATGACGTGCGCGGAGATGTCCGACACCGTGGAGTCGATCTTCGTCGACGGGTGGACGGACGCCCCCGCGCTCCGGGCCGTCCCCGAGGACCGACGCGAGCGTCTTGAGTCCGCGCTCGAGTCGCTTCTCGCGAGCCACGACCGGACGCGAGCGGTGGTCTCCGGCGAGGCCAGGGTGGTGCCTCTGGGCGGGGGCGAGCGACCGGGAACGTCCGGCGGTCGGGACCCGGTCACGCCCCCCCGTGGAAGCGACGGGGCGACCGGCTCCGGCGCGGACGCGTTCGCGCTGGATGCGGAGGCCATCCCGGACGCGGTGCTCTCCGAGCATTTCGGGTATCTGCAGATGTTACACAGGCAGCTCCTGAACGCGGTGGCGGAGTTCCGCCCGGGGCGCGACGCGGACGCGCCCGGGTTCGCGTACGCGGACGAGACAGAAGACGTCGTGGGAACGACGGGAGCGGCGGCGGACGACGGCGACGGCGCGGCGAAACGCGAAGACGGCGCGCTCGGGAGAATGAAAAGCGACGGCGAATGTCCGAGAATGTCCGAGAGGCGTCGACGAAGGCTTGTCGTCCCGGCGGCGGGTTTGTCGCGCCGCGCGCTGGAGGATGTCTCCAACGCCGCGCAGTGGATCGCCGGCGTCTCCGAGGGCGCCGCGCGCGTGCACCGCGTCGCGCTGGCGTCGCGCGCGGCGCCCGACGCGTGGGCGGACGGCGTGCCCACGAACGCGAAGGACGCCGTCGGCGTGCACCTGTACAGCGACCTGAACGAGGACGCCGACGCGTTCGACCCGGAGAAGGTGGCGGACGCCGAGGGATTTTTCGGCGGGCGCGTCGCGTGGCGGTGGACGAAGACGGGCGGGCACGCCAGCGCGAGCGCGACGACGAGTAGTGCTCTTCGCGACGACGACGACGACGACGACGACGACGACGCGTTAGAGGGCGATTCCGACGGCGCCGACTCCGACGCGAGCGGCGGTTCCGGCGGTTCGCGTTCGGACGCCGAAGGCGCCCCGCGAGAAAGCCGCGCGTCCGAGGACGAGCCCGGCGCGAAGACGGCCGCGCAGGCGTCGCGCCTGCTGGACCGGCTCGAGCGCGCCGAGCACGCGTGGGCGGTGAAGAAGCAGAACCAGATGGTGCTGGACAGCCTGAAAACCGTGCGCATCGACGCGACCGCGGCGCTGACGCTGGGCCTGGTGCGGTCGCCGGCCACGGGGCGCGTGAAGGACATCGCGCGCCGCGTCGCGAACGCCGCCGCGCTCGGCGAAATCGTGCGCGCGCGGTACCCGGCGGCGCCGCCGACGTCGCTTCGCGTCTCGAAGATTGCCGACGTGCGCGCGGACGGCGGCGACGTCGCCGTCGCCGCGCTGGAGGCGTTCGCGCGGTGCCTGGCCGCGGTCGCCACGGCGCTCGGGGGAAGGGCGCACGACGTCGTGGCCGTGCATCACCGCGCGCGGGACGGGGCGGGTGTAGGGCACGGGTCCGGAGCGCTGGCGACGCGCCGAGCGCGCCGAGCGCCCGAGGACCAGTCGCTCGCGGGCGAGTGGCGGCGCGCGGCGCGGCGCGCGCGCGAGTGGTGGGCAATCACCGCGAGACGCGTGCGCGCAGAGGTGGAGGCGGTCACCGGCGTGCGCGTCGCGGACGTGAAGCGCGTCGCGTGCTGCGCGGGCGCGCCCGAGGACGACCCCAGGAGGCTTCCCTCGAGGTGACGAGGACTTTGACGGTCGCGGCGGCGGCGGTAGCGCGCGTTTTCACTTTTCGCCGTCGGCGCCTCGAAACCGAGCTCGTTTTCGCTTTTTTGCGCGTTCGTCGTTTCGATTCGCCGCGTCCGCCTGTTCGCAAAAACCTCGAGTGCGCAAAGAGTCCGACGTTTCGGCGTCCGACGCAGTTGATTGGATCACGCGATCGCCGATTTGTGTGGCGTTGGGACGGCGGTCGGCTCTGCACGAACGCGGCGGAACGGGTCGGCGACTTGTGCGCGCGCGCGACCACGATGTCGGAAGAAGAAGAAGTCCCGGAGAAGCAAGGGTGGTTCAGCCGCCTGGCCACGGGGCTCGCCAAGTCCGTGGGCGAGGGTCTGGACTAGTGCGTGCCCCCGCGAGCGCTCTCCAAGGAACCGTCGCCTCGGAAGACGGTTCGCACGGCTCGCCGTGCCGGTTCCCAGAATCTCTCGATCCGCCGCCCGCTGACCGACCCCGACCCCCGCCCCCCTGCTCCCCCGCAGCATCGCCGGCGTGGAGGATCCCGCTGATTTGGAGACCAAGGACGATGGCTCGGGCGCCGGGACCGGCGGCGAGGACGCCACGGAACGCAAAGCGCTGTGGAGCCAGCTCAAAGATCTGATCGGCGCTGACGTTATGTCCAAGCTGTCCGTGCCCGTGTTCATCATGGAGCCCACCACGATGCTGCAGAAGATGTCCGAGATTCTGCAGTACGCCGCACTTCTGGACGCCGCGGCGGACGAGGCGGACGAGGACATGCGCCTGGCGTACATCTGCGCGCTCGCCATCAGCACGTACTCCAGCTGCGAGCGCACGAAAAAACCGTTCAACCCCCTGCTCGGCGAGACGTGGGAGTTCCAGCTGCCAAACGGCGCCGGAACGTACGTCTCGGAGCAGGTGTGCCACCACCCCCCCGTGGGCGCGGGCCACTGCACGACCGCGAAGTGGACGTACGACCTGACGTCCGCGGCGCGTACGAAGTTCATGGGCAACTGGGTGGACGTCTGGCCCAAAGGCCGCACGCGCATCGCGCTCAAGGAGACGGGTGACGTGTACAACATCGGCCCCCCCGCGTCGCGCGTGAACAACATCATCGTCGGTAGGACGTGGATCGACACGTTCGGGGACATGCAGGTGAACAACCTGAAAACGAAACAGAAGGCGCTCATCAAGTTCAGGGAGTGCTCGGTGTTCGGCACCGGGCGCTGGGAGGTTTCGGGCGAGCTCGTCGGGGCGGATGGCGAGACCAAGTACGTGCTTAATGGGAAGTGGAACGAGAGCGTCGCCGTCTCCAAGCCGGACGGCTCGCAGAGCAAGACCCTGTGGCGAAAGGAGCCCATGCCCGAGAACCCCACCAAGTACGGGTTCACCAACTTCACGTTCAAACAAAACAGCCACGAGACGTGCCCCCCGGGCCTGCTCGCGTCCGACTCGCGCCTGCGACCGGACCGCGCCGCGCTCGAGCGCGGCGACGACGCGCTGGCGGGCGCCAAGAAGTACGAGCTGGAGGAGCTTCAGCGCGCGGAGCGGCGCCTCCGCGAGAGCAAGGGGGACACGTACTCGCCCAAGTGGTTCAGGCTCGCCGCCGACGCCGACCTGCACGAGCTGGAGCAGGATGTCGGAACGGCGGTGTGGGAGTGGAACGGCGAGTACGAGGAGGCGACCAAAAAACGCGCCGCCGCCGCTGTGGAGGGCGCCAACCCGCTGGAGAGCCTGGTGTTCGACCCGTGGTGCTACGAGGAAACCAGGAGCGGGCAGGTGGTAGTGGGCGAGGAGGGCGACACCGCCGAGGCGTGAGCGCGCGTCGAACCGGTCTTCGCGACGCGTGACGCGCCGTATACGACTGTGACTATTCTTTTCCTTTCGAGACGTCGAAAGCGTTCGCTCCCTGTTACTACCGACGCGCCCCCGCGAATCGCGACCGCGCAGGCGCCGGAGACCCGGCGCCCGGAGACACGGGCGAGAACATCGACCGGCGGTTCGAGGCGTCTCCCAGCACGCGCCGGTGTGTCGGCGACGCGAGCACCTTCGCGCGCACCTTGGAGCCATCGTCTTTGACGAACGCGTCGGGTTCGGTTTCGGTTTTTTCTCGTCGCGTCTCGGCGACGGCGCGCGCGTCTTCGCGGTTTCCTCGCGACGCCGCGTTCCCGGCGAGATGCTCGCCCCTCGCGAGCATCTCAGCCACAGCCGCGCGAGCGCCCATCGCGGGCGTCTTCGCGATCAACAGGCTCAGGCTCAGGCTCGTCTGTGCTCGGGAGCCATCACCGTGATCGTATACTCCGGAGTGACGCGCGCCGCCGAGGCTGGAAGTCGCGACGAGCCGCCCGAGTCCCTCGTCGAGCGCCTTCCCGGCGTCGCGCGCGACCCGCGCTCGCCTTCGCCGCGCCTCCGCGTCGCGCGGATCACCCCGCGCGCGAGTAGGGGGCTGAGACGCGAGGCGCGCGAGCACCCTCGCCTTCGCGCGCGTTCTCTCGATGGCGCGAAGCGCCACGTTCGCCACCGTCAGCGCGTCCCAGCGCGTTCCGCGCCGCGGCCGATCGGTCGAGTCCGACGGAAGCGAAAGCGAAGCAAAGGAAACGCGCGCGGCGGCGACGGCCAGCGCGTCTCCCGCCGCCGCCGCGGCTTTCGTCGCCGCGCGTTTCCTGATCCTGTCGCTCGGGTTGCTGAGGCTAAGCACTCGGCGCTCGAACGCCTCGGTCAGCGCGGCCACCGCGATCGCGTGCATCGTCTCCCATGGGGTCCAGACGTCGCACGCGCTTCGCGCCGCCGACGCCTCGGCTCGAGCGCAAAGCTCGGTCTCCGCGCGCCGAGCAACGACGCCGTGCGCGACGCGGCTGGGCGCGAACCTGTGCCAGCGCGCCGTGGTCCACGCCAGCGTGCACACGGTGGCGCGCACGCCGGGAGGCGGGCCTCCGTCGCGGAGAGACAGCGTCCATCCCCGGCGGCGGTGACGCTCGTCCCGGGTCTCGCGTCGCGCGCGGATGTCGTCGTCGTTGGCCGCGGCACAACCGCGCGTGATCCCCGCGACGGTTGGCTGGATGCCGTCGACGACCAGCCCGTCCTCTCGGTGCCAGCGCGCGAGCACGTCCCACGGCGTGGGGAGGCTATCGTCCAAGAAATCATCATCGCCCAAACCCGGTTCGCAGTCGAGGAAATCGGGTGGCATCGCTGGACGCGTCGTCATCGCTCTCCTCGTCGGCCAGTCCGCGAAAACGTTACGGCGATGTCGTAGTTCCCCCGCTCGCGAAAACGCCACCAGATGCTGACGATGCCCAGCCCCTCACCGAGATCCCAACCGGGCGGGAGACCCACTCGCGACTTAGACGCGCTCCCGGGGATGATCTCGGGAGCAAATCGCGGGTGGCGACCCGGTCACGACCGGCGGACCCCTCGGTCGTGTGCGCCTGGGTATGGCTGGACGTTGTGATGAACATGATGAAGCAGCCAAAGGTTTTTTCATTCGCGCTCTCGTTTTGCGTCGGCGGTGGCGTTCCACCTCATTCACTTTTCCGGCGCCGCGGCGGCCGTGGCGAGCCATCTCCGATGGTGAGTCGCATGTATCCCACCAGCACGACGATCGCGGCGTTCGGTCCTGCGAACGATCCGTGCTATGTTTTGGGCCTGGCGCAGTCCGCGGACGGCGTCTACCTCGCCGCGTCTCTGTCAACTCACGCGGTAAAGGTTTGGCATCGCGGCGACGGGACGCTCGGCGCGTGCGTCGACCTGACCGGGCACGGCGGGCCCATCACGGACGTCTCGTTCCCTCTCCCGCACGAGCCGTGGGCGGTTCTCTCGTCCTCGGAGGACGGCACGACGCGCCTGTGGGACTGCCGCGCCAGCGGGAAGGCTCAGGAGGCGCAGAGGTACCACGCGCACTTCGCCAAGTCACACGCCACCGCCGCGTTGGGCGGCGGCAACGACCACCTCGTCGCCGCGGGGTGTCAAGAAAAAATAATCTTCTGGGACCGCCGCGCCGCCAACGGGCTGGAGGTGTTCGAGGATTCGCACTCGGAGGACGTGACGCGCGTGCGATTTCAGCCCTCGCGCAGGAACAGGCTGTTCACCGCGTCCGTGGACGGCCTGGCGTGCGCGTTCGACTGCGGCGGGAACCCCGCGGACATAAACGACGAAGCCGGGCTGATGGCGGTGATGGCCACCGAGACGGCCATCGTGGAGATGGGCTTCTGCGGCGCCGGCGCGGGCGCCGGGGAAGACGACGCTTTTTGGGTGCTCACCGGCAACGAAGAGTGTTTCGTGTTCGACGCCGGCGCGAGCGTGGAGACGCTCGGGGACCTCAAAGCGCACGTCCCAGACACCAGGGCGGCGGCGGCGCACGCCGCCGCCGCGGCGGGG
>Ga0209666_1000561_pt1 | contig 28277 bp, 18 predicted proteins | sample SaaInlV_125m_DNA_FD_184679 | JGI IMG/M metagenome (GOLD analysis project Ga0209666, IMG submission 184679) | Marine microbial communities from expanding oxygen minimum zones in the Saanich Inlet - Saanich Inlet SI037_S3LV_10m_DNA (SPAdes)... | ecosystem: Environmental > Aquatic > Marine >...
CCCGGCGTCGGAAGCCTCCTTCGTCTGCGTCGCCCGAAGGCGCTCGTGCAGGCGCTCGATCGTGTCGCACTGCGCCTGCAGCAGCCGCGTGGATGCATCGTACTTACGCCGAAGCTCCGCATCGGCGCCGTCCGTCGCCATGATGGCTTGGGATGCGGCGATACGTGCCTCGGGGTGTGGATGTCAGATGTCGGAACAGCCGTAACAACGTTCAACGGCCGTCTGGTCGATCCCCTCTCGAGAAAATTTCATCAGCCTAACCGAAAAAGTATACCCCACGGAACCACATTTACGGTTGACACAGAGTCAGTTTGTGTCTATTTACTCGTGACCATGAATACTCCAATTATCGCGTTTCGAATCGGCTCATTGAGAAATTCAAAAAATCTTCAGCAAAAAAAACCAGGTCGGCAACACGAGCGTGTTGATCTGACAACGACTCGGGTCATATCCGCGAGGCGGGCAAAGCCTTTGCACGGGGTCTTCGCTCGGTTAGCCGGGCATCCCCACGAGCTTCACTCCGTTTCGGTCGCACGCCGACTCGGCGGATCTCATCGGCTGAACGCGACGTGAGTTCATCGCGATCTGGGACGGGAAAACAAATAACGAGAGGGGCGAATAAGGAAAGAGGGCACGCGGGCGCGATGGAGGGCGACGGGATGCTCTGCGCGCAGTTCCACGTGGACACCAGGAGCGACGACCCGGGTCCCCGATGTGGTCACACCCTGACGTGCGTCCCCGCGGAGAGCGGCGGGCAGCGGCTCATCATCTTCGGTGGCGCGACCGCGCTCGAGGGCGACGGGCCGAGCGGCAGCACCAGCGGCATCAGGCTCGCGGGCGCAACCTCCGACGTCCACAGCTTCGACGTGCGCTCGGGGGTGTGGACCAAGCTCGACCCCACCGGTGAGGGGCCCTCCCCTCGCGCCGCGCACAGCGCCGCGGCCGTGGGCAACATGGTCGTGGTCCAGGGCGGCATCGGACCCGCCGGCCTCGCCTCCGAAGATCTCCACGTCCTGGACCTGCAGGGTACGCCGCGGTGGCACCGCGTGTCCGTCAAAGGCCCAGGGCCCGGGCAGAGGTACGCGCACGTCATATCATTCGTCGCGCAGCGCTTCCTCGTGGTGCACGGCGGCAACGACGGCGCGAGGCCGCTGGGCGACAGCTGGTGCCTGGACACGACGTCCAAGCCGTACGAATGGATCAAGATGAACCCGGCTGGGGACATCCCGCCGGCGCGCATGTACGCGGCTGCCGCGCCACGCGCCGACGGCCTCCTCCTCCTCTGCGGCGGGCGCGGCGCGGACAGCGCGCCGCTCTCCGACGCGTTCGGGCTGGCGCGGCACCGCGACGGACGGTGGGAGTGGGCCGCCGCGCCGGGGGAGGCGCCCACGGCGAGGTACCAACACGCGGTGTCCTTCGTCGGGACGCGTCTGCACGTCAGCGGCGGCGCGCTCGGCGGCGGCAGCATGGTGGACGACCACCTGTCGCTCTCCGTGCTGAACACGTCCGCGGGCGCGTCCGCGGGATGGTCCGTCGCGGACATCGACGAGGCGGGCGGGTCGAGGTCGTCGGCGGCGACGGCGAGCCGAAGATGCCGGCACACGACGGCCGGCGTCGGGCCCTTGGTGTTCGTCTGCGGCGGTCTGCGCGGGGGTAACCTGCTCGGGGACATGTTCGTCATGGAGGAGAGCCCCGGGACGCAGGGGCTGACGCGCGCGGAGGCGACGGCGGCGCTGGCCGAGCACGTCGACCTCGCCGCGCCCGCGTGGCAAAGGTGGCTTCGGGACTCCGGTCTCATCGAGGAGGCGGCGGCGTTCGTCTCCGCGAACCCCGGCTTGGTCGGCGGCGGCGGGGACGCCGGGAAGGCGTACGCCAAGGGTGGCGGCTTCGGAACCCCCAACAGCGTCGGGTCCCTCAAGTTTGACCACGGCTCCCCCGGAAGCGCGGATGGCTCTCCGGAGAACAACCTCGACGCGATGACCAAGCTGAGCTCCGAGGAGGCCCAAGCCGCGGTCGCGCTCGCTAAATCAGGGAACGTGGACATCGACTCACCGCCGGAGAGCCACGGGAGCGGTAAGTCGTCCGTGCACACGCCGTCGCCGCAGTCGACGGCGAAGGGTGGAAACCGGGGCCGGGGGTCGACGGCGAGGAAGCCGCCGCCGAGCTCGGAGGTTCGTCTCCACCACCGCGCCGTCGTCGTCGCGGCGGGTTCACACGACGGCGGGCCCGCGTCGGGGCTGGGCAGCCTCGTCAGGCAGCTGTCCATCGACCAGTTTGAGTCTGAGAGCAAGAGAATCGGGCCGGACATGGCCGCCTTTGGCACCCCGATGGTGAAGAGGATGGGCAGCCTGGACCCGGGCTCGATGACCCCAGACGGCCGCGGAGTGCTCACCCCGGACCACGAGAAGCCCGACACGGTACCCCGCAAGGTGCTCAACGAGCTGCTCCACCCGAGGCAGTGGGAACCCGACCCGGGGCCCAACCGCGGGTTCATCCTCAACGCCGACGAAATCGACGAACTGTGCAACTTGGCCGAGGAAAAGTTCCGCGCCGAATCCACGGTGCTGCGCCTACGCGCGCCCACTAAGATATTCGGCGACCTCCACGGGCAGTACGGCGATCTCATGCGCCTGTTCGCCGAGTACGGGTCCCCGAGCACCGCGGGCGACATCGCGTACATCGATTACCTCTTTTTGGGAGATTACGTCGACCGCGGGGCGTATTCGCTCGAGACGATGTCGCTGCTCCTGGCGCTCAAGATTGAGCACCCCGACAACATCCACCTGCTCCGTGGTAACCACGAGGAGGCCGACATCAACGCGCTGTTCGGGTTCCGCATAGAGTGCATCGAGCGGCTGGGCGAGGAGGAGGGCGTGCAGGCTTGGACCAGGTTCAACACCCTGTTCCAGTGGCTTCCCCTCGCGGCGGTGATCGAGGACCGCGTGGCGTGCATGCACGGCGGCATCGGGCGGAGCATCACGCACATCTCCCAGCTGGAGGAGCTCGAGCGCCCGCTCACGATCGAGTCCGGCGGTATCATGCTCATGGACGTGCTGTGGTCGGATCCGACGGAGAGCGACAGGGTGGAGGGTTTGCGACCCAACGCGAGGGGGCCGGGTCTGGTCACCTTCGGGCCGGATCGGGTGCGGAAGTTCTGCGAGGATAACGACCTGCAGATGATCATCCGCGCGCACGAGTGCGTCATGGACGGGTTCGAGCGGTTCGCGGGCGGGCTGCTCATCACCGTGTTCTCGGCGACCAACTACTGCGGCACGGCTAACAACGCCGGCGCCATCTTGGTTCTCGGGCGGGACCTGAAACTGTACCCGAAGCTGATCCACCCGCTGCCGCCGTCGGCGCTGTACGGCGGCGACGGGGAAGACGAGGACATGGACGGGGGGAGCTGGCAGCTGGCGCTCAACAAGGACAGGCCGCCCACGCCACCGCGTGGACGGGCCGGTGACCAGAAGAGCCGGATCGACTCCGGGGGGACGCTGGCTTTCTGAGTTGAATTTTTTTTAATAATCAGTTGGAACTCGCTTTTGATGTACACCGACGCCGAAGATTTCTTCTTCTCTCTCGCTACCCGACCCAAGCTCACGAGAGCGACGCCTTCTTAAGCTGCAGCAGCAGGGACGGATTCTTGATCTTCACCAGCGCGTTGACGTCCGCGAGCCTCGCCTGCATCAGCGCCATCCTGTTCTTCATCGCGTTGTACCTGTACGCAATCTGATCGCGCACCACCTCCTCCGCGCTAGCCTTGAGGTCGATGGACAGCAGCTCGATGAACTTGTACTCCATGTTCTGGATGAAGTCGAGGCGGGCGGAGCCGTCGCGCTTCATGACCAGCACCGCGAGGTGCGAGTGCGGCTGCTTGATGCAGTTGTCCAGGTTTCTCACCATCACGCTCGGGTACTCGGCAAAGTCCACCATGAGGTTCTGCCCTTGCTGCAGCTTCTTGAACCCGGCGATGTCGAGCTCGTGGACGTAGTGGAAGAACAGGTTGGATTCGCTCGTGAGCTCCACGCGCAGGCCCGTGAACGCGCCCTCGTCACCCAGCGCCAGTATCTTCACCCTGATCGCCTCGAGCGCGCCAACCTCCCGGGGCTCCTCGTTGCCCTGCGCCGAGCGAAGCTCGAACGGCACCTCGCGCTCGTAGAAGATGCGGTGGCCGTCCGCTAGGCTCGGGTCCACCTCCTCGAGCTCGTGTAAGCCCATGCTGCTCTGTAAGCTCGCCTCCAGGGTCTTATCGTTCAGCCTGTAACACACGGGACGGATGTAAAGGAGGGGGCCGATTCAGCACGCGGAAGATTTATTAGTTTTGGTTTCCGGGACGTTGGACGGTGCGTCCCGCCGTGTGTGGTGCTCGCGTCGGGTCCGAGACGGGCGATGGTCGAAGTATCCGGGTGGGGGTGTACTCACAGGTCCGCCATGCGACTCGCTGCGGAGAGCCCTTCGCCCTGCAAAGTGGCGTTTTGCCCGCAATTCTCAACGGGAAAAAGAATTCGAGCGCTCTCGTTTCTGTCCCATCGATGTCAATCTCCGCTCTCGGTGCCACGTACGTTGTGGTCCTCCCGCCATCCGATAAGGCAGTCGAGATGGCGCAGGCCTGCCTCGCCTCGCCCGCGCTCGGGGGAGCGGGGCTCCGACCTCCTCCCGCCGTAGGGCGAAGAAGAGGCTCGGGCGCGGCGGTGGGCTCGAGAGCCCGGTGCGCGCGACAACCGGGGGCGCGTCGAGCCCCGGCCCCGTCACATTCTTCCGAGAAAAACGTTCACCACCCGCGAGGAATTTGGGTGTCTTGCGGTGCCGCCAGAGATCCGGGGGATGGGGACGACGAGGATGGTCCGAGCACGTCCGAGCCCCGCATGGCTCCGCCGACGCCCTCGCCGGTGTTCTCTCGCAGGCCCCTGAGCGCGAGGCAGCGCAAGGTGCTCAACGAGCGCGTCCTCGCGCGTCCGCCCCCCGGGCTCGGGGGAGGAAACGTCGGGGCGCCGGGATCTGGCCTGTCGCTGCAGGCGTCGCGGCAGCAGGCTGAGCTCTTCAAGGGCCTCACGCAGCAGCTCTCCGGGCTCTCCGCCCTCGGTCTAGGTAACGTGCCCGCGCTCGAGCAGTGGCGCAAATCCTCGAATCAGACGGCAAAGCCAGACGGCAAAGTCGGAGGACGACCGGGACCTCGGCGATGCGGCTGCTGCGGCGAGCTCGGGCACAACAAGCGAAGCTGCCCGGTGGCTTTCCAGCGAGACGTCGACGCGTTGACGGGTAAACTAACCGGGGGCGCGACGGACGGCGAGGCCATCGGGTATCTCCAGTCGGGCGGCGCCCCGGCTCCCGAGGTGAGAGACAAGGTGAGAACTGAACGTCCCCTCTCCGAGGACGACGTCGACCTGGAGGAGTACTTCGAGGACAAGTACCGAGACTTTTACGAACGGAAGATGACCCCGCACCCCCCCGCGCCGTGGCGGGTCGTACCGGACGAGCCGAGGGGACCCGCCCGGAAGCAATCCACCGCCGCGATCGAGCGTGAGCCCGCGGATGAACCCAAAGCCGGGGGACGATCCCGCGGCAGGCCCAAGCTCTACGCTCGGGTCATACAGCCCGCGACGGGCGCCAGGTTTGGACGCGCGTTCCGCCCAAAGACGTGCAGCGTGTGCGGGTCCCCGGACCACAACAAGCGTTGGCACGATGTAAAACAGGACGGGGTGACGATGGAGAAAGTTTACCCGGAATCGACGCGGTGCTCGGTGTGCGGCGAAGTCGGCCACAACTCGCGGGGCTGTCCCAAAAAACTGGACAGGCCGACTGGCTACGGCTACGCGTACGGCTACGCGTACGGTCACGCGTACGGTGAGAGATACGGCGGCGGTGTTTCGAGTCGCGACGTCGCCGATGCGCGGTCGGGGGAGGCGGTGTCGGTGAAGATACCGCGCGACAAGGGGAAGGAGCTGGAGGCGGCTGAGCTCTGGCTGCGGTCGCGAGCCCGGTGCCCGGAGGACTCGGTGTCAATTAAGAGCGCGTGCGTCAGGGTGGGATACAGCCGACAGTACTCGCAGAACGTGTACAACTTGGCGAAGACTCTCATGGCTGACGGCTGGACGGACGACGGCGGCGACGACGTGTGTGAAGTTGAAGTCGACGACATGATGAAGTTGTACACGCCCGGGACGAACCCGGTTTTGATGTCAATCGACGAGGAGGAGCTGGCGACGCAGGCGGCGATGGACTGCATCAACGACCCAGGGTTACTGCCGGGCGACGCCGCGGTGCGCCGCGGTCTGAAGCGCGGGCAGGCGAACTGGGTGGGGATCCTTCGTAGGAAGATACTGGACGGCGGGACGATCGATAGGCTGCCGATCAAGTCGGAGTCCCAGACACGTTACATCTAATTTTTTCATGAGCATGAACTCATCTAATTCTTTTCTAGTGTCCCATCAGGGTCCGCAACTCGTCCATCTCGCGCTCCGTGATCGACGAGAGCTCCCGCGCCACCACGTGCACGTCCGTCCTCCCGTCGTCGTACGCCATGGACGCGAGGCACTGCCCCGGCGCGTCCCACGCCCGATCCCCGAGCTTCGCCAGCGTCAGGCTCGTGATCTTCTCCCTCTTCCCGAACCGTTCCGACTTCATCGCCCTCGACCCGTCGTCGGACAAAAGGTCAAAGGCACGCACGCAGCACTCGTCGTCGAGCACCAAGAACACAGACGGCCTCGCGGGCGACCACCGCGCGACGATCACCTTGGCGGAGGTCACCCCGTCCCACCGCCGCGACGCGAGCGAACTTGTCGTCGAGTACATCGCCACCGACCCTCCCTCGTACGCCGCGATGAACACCCCGGGAAAGTGAGGGTTAAAATCGAGCGACACGACCGCCTCGTTCGGCGCACTCGCCGCGGCGTGCCCCGCATCGAACGGGTCACACGGTACGAACGACTTGGGCGGCACGGGCGCGCCGTACCTCGCGCCGCGGAGCACCCGGCCGTCCTCGCCGGCTACGTAAAATTCAGCCGCGACGCCCGCGCGGTGAGTCACCGCCATCGCCCGAGCCCGCCCGCACCGTTTACCCCCGCCCCCGTACGCCAGCGACCTCGCGTTTCGCATCAAACGCACGCGGCTGCCGAACCTCAAGCCCATGTCCGCGATGGACGCGTCCACGGCCTCGCGCCTGGACAGCTCCGTCACCCTGAACGAAGATACCCGCCCCCAGCAGTCCAACGCCACGACATGGAAATCGCCGCCTCTCCACTCCGGAAGAGCGACCGGAGTCGAGCCTTGAGGACGAATCGAGCCTGACTCCTGAGTCGAGCCTGACGTGTCAATCTCGCGACCGGGCGTGACCGGCGCGACGGCGGATACACCCGTGGAGACGTCGTCGAGCGCCACCCCGAGGGCGACGATCGAGCCCGGGGTATCGAGCCCGAGCTCGTCTCCCTCGTCGTCCGGCGCTCCCGACTCGGACCCGAACCCGTCGGTGCAATAAGAGGGCCGGCGTAAACACTCCCCGTCCGCCAACACCCCGGGCGGTATCTCATCCCCACCGGCGCTCTCCGCGTGTACATCCGCGGGCTCGCGCAGGTCCCAGAGGCACAACCCGCCCTCCTCAGTGCCCACGATGAGAAGGTGGTGCGAATCTCCCGGTCCCCAGGTTACCCGCGCCGGAACCCCCTCGCACGTCAACGCCCTACCCACCACGGGCTCCACCCCGCCCACGTCCCATACCAACACCAAACCCCGGCCGCCGGGGCCGTGCGATTTGTAATCCGAGGGCGTGTACGCGATCGCGAGGGTCCGCGCGCCACGGGAACCTGGCGCGAAGGCTGCGTCGGCGACGGCTCGACCGTTTGTGAGCTTCGGGTGGTGAAACGCGGCGTACGACTCGGTGAGGGACCCGGCTTGGCTCGCCCTCGCGTGACGCTTCAGGTCGCCGCCCGCGCCGCCGATTCGCATCACGTCCGGGACGTGCCCCCTCGGCGGCGGCCGTTCGCGGAGCAACGCGTCCACGACCGCGCCCGCCCGTTGGATGAACCCGCCGAGGCGCTTATTCTTCGAGTGCTGCAAGTCCCCCGACGCGCGAGCCCACCGCGCCGCCCGGCTCGCCGCCATCTTCCGTCTCGAGCCACCCCCTTTGCCGGATGACCCCGCCTCCAGGACGTCGCGGCTGGCGACGAGATCCTCCGGGCACTGCGTCTGCACCGCCCGGCCCTCCGTGTCCTCCGTCTGCGCGTCCACGTCGCGGCTCGAGTCCGCGCCTCGAGTCTGACACGTCGCGAATTGAACTCGGGAGTACGGGCCGACGCCGCCGTGGAAGAGATCGTTTACGGTCCTCGGTTCCCTGTCGATGATGGCGTCGGTGCCGCACGATGCGTCGGATGATGTCATGCGGACGTGGCGCGCGCGGATGACCATTTCCCATCGCGCCACGCGTTCTCGCGCGGCTTTGACCTGCGCATCCGTCAGCGTCTTCATGGCGCCCTTGCCCGGTAAGGACTTGACCTTGCGCGTGGGAACCCGCGTGTCGGCGTGCGAGTTGAAGTCGAAGGCCCTGTCGTCGAACCCGCCGACCGGTCGATCGTTCTCGTCCCCGTATCCGTATCCGTCGTCGTGTGGGTGCGGGGCGGCAGCCAGGAGCGCTCGCTCGTTCTCCTCGCGGATGGCCCGCATGATGTCAGTCTCTGGTCCTCGGTGTCCCTGGCCCTCGACCGCCCGACCCGCTTCGGGGGTGGGCGCCTCCTCCTCCTCGAAGTCATCGTCGTACTGTTCCTCCTCTTCAGTCTCTTCCTCGTCGTCCTCGAAGTCGTCGTCGTACTGCGAAGGGTGCGGATCGGGGTCGGGGTATCGGTCATGGGAGTTCAAGAGTTCAGAGTTCAGGTGCCGTAGTTTGAAAAAGTGTGCGACGCGAGGAGGCGGTTCACGGGTCAGAGGGCGAACGTCGAGGTTCTCACCTCCTCGTAGTCGTCACCCATGACTGACGCGACGTCGTGAGGGCCACCCGCCTCCTCTCGCGTCTTCAGGCCCGCGTCCTCTGTGCCGAAGGGACGCGTTGAACGGGCCGTGATGTTGACCTCGGCTCGTTCGTCCTGTCCAAGAAAAAATCGAAAAAACTGCCAGTGCCAACCTGGTCGCGTGGAATCCGAGAGCAGATCTCCCGTTTCGGTAACAACAAGCTCAACTCGTATGAGTATTTAGTCTCAGGTCTGCGACTTTTCGCAGCGTGGAAAGACGACGAGAGTCCGACTCGGCAGAGCTTCGATTTCCCCGATCGACACCAGCCTTCTCCGTAGAACGCGCACAGTGCGGCCGCGCGAATCGGGTCGCAGCTTATTGAAGCGTCAGGTTAGTCGGCGGGTGTGCCATGCCGACTAAATCGGCGGTGGAGGCCGCCATAGGCGCCGACGATGAGCTCGGCGAGGAGCTCCTGGAGAGCCTTCGGGACACGGTGAGTGCTCCGCTTTTTCGGGCCGGGCCGAATAATAACTCGTCGACCCACCCATCCCGCGACCGGTAACGCCGCGTTCCCGTCGCCGACGCGATGCCGACGCCCGAAACGACGCGATTCCTGACACCTCACTGACCCGTACGCATCGTCCCATCCGCGAACAGGGCATGTACAACTTCGCATCCGAGTTTGATCAACTGCAGGAGCACATCGGTACCCCGGACGAAGGGCCAGGTGAGAGCAACAACGACGATGATATCTCCCGCACCGTCCTCGGGGATAGGGCCGCCGTTCGGGGTGCCGGCGCACGACCACGCGCGCCTTTCGCACTCCCCACGCGCCGCGTTCGACCCCAGGACGATGATGCCCCCCCACGATCCACCCGCCGACCCGACACCGTCCACACCGCTGACCCCCGATCGTCCCCACCCCCCCAAAAACCAACAGGGCCGTCGGGTCTGGACGCGGAGCTCGGGTTCAACGGCGAAGGGGTTCACGTGCTCGGGGACCTGCCCTCGTCCGCCATGAAGGCGACGGGCGAACCCATGGTGGCGGGTTTAGACAGCACGATGGTCGGTAAAAACGCAGTCTCCGCCGCGGCCGAGGCGGTGGTTCACGCGCGGCAGCGGATCGACATGGTGCGCCCATCATCTTACTCTCGTGACCCCCGAGAAGATATTTTTGGATTTCACCCCAGGAACTGAACTTTCACGCCGGGGCCCCTCATCTACCTCGCACCCGTCCCCACACCCGGCTCGAGACGCTCGTCCCGACCTCCCGTGTACGTTCTGACGTCTGTTCTGACCATTCACACCACCCCACGAATTCCTTCACCCAGGTGGTATCCGAGAGCGGAGAGGAAAATGGAGGGGACCCGACGTCGCCGCCGCCCGCGACGGGCCGTGCCTCCGCGGGCGCGGCGGTGACGCCGACCCCCGAGCCCAACTCCGCGGCGAAGCGTCGACGAATCTCCCAGGGCGCCGGCAGCACGCCGGGTCCCAGCACGGGCGGGATGAACACGGCGGAGAAGGAGAAGGGGGGCAAGGGCCTGAGGCACTTCTCCATGAAGGTTTGCGAGAAGGTGGAGAGCAAAGGGACCACCACGTACAACGAGGTAGCCGACGAGCTCGTCGCCGAGTTCTCCAAGCCCGACGACCCGAAGTTCTGCGCGGACCAGGCGTACGACGAGAAGAACATCCGCCGCCGCGTGTACGACGCCCTTAACGTCCTCATGGCGATGGACATAATCTCAAAGGAGAAGAAGGAGATCACGTGGAAGGGTTTACCGGCGACGGCGAAGCAGGACGACCTGGAGACCTTACGCGCGGAGAAGGCTCGGGCGCAGGCGAGCATCGAGAAGAAGAACGCGTACCTCCTGGAGCTGGTGGAGCAGTACAAGTCGTACCAGGCGTTGCTCCAACGGAACGCGGCGAGGGCCGCCGTGGGCGTGGTCCCGTCTGGGATCCAGCTGCCGTTCATCCTCGTGCAGACGAAACCCAACGCGACGGTGGAGGTTGAGATCTCCGAGGACCAGCAGGTGGTTCACTTCGACTTCAACTCGACGCCGTTCCAGATCCACGACGGGAACTTTGTGCTGGCGCAGATGAACCTCACGGAGAACTCGATGGCGAACCTGAACCTGGAGGCTGAAAAAGCAAAGTCGGAGCCGATCAACGGCCACGGTTTAAACGGCGGGGACGACGCGCTGGTGGGTGAGCTGGTGGGCGGACCGAGCGCACACGGGTCACCCAAGGGGAAAGTAAAGGGGAAAGTAAAGGGGGAGGCGACGGAGCCCGAGGTGAAGGTCGAGGGCGGCGGCCGCCGGGGTAAGAAAAAGTAGTAATTTTACCCCCGTCGGTTGGCAAGTGTTGCCGGGCTTCGACCGAGGAGGTCGACGCCACTGTAGTTTCTTAGCGCGGTGCCGGGGTGAACGTCACGGTAATATGTCGACGATCATGCCCGGGTGTGTATCACAAGTTGTGGATGAGATTGAAAAAGTTCTCCTGTCTGCGCCGCTAAGTTACTGAACGCCTCCAGTTTTTAAAGCCGCTCGATGATCTCCTTGATGCGATCCTTCGAGTAAATCTCATACTTGGGCGCGACGGACGCCATGTCCACGTTGGCGGCGTTCACCTTCTCCTCCATGACCGCCTTGAGCGTGGACAGCGCCAGGTTCTCAGCCTCCTTCAAGGTCATGTCGTCCTTGTACTCCTCCTGCAGCGTGGTCTGCGCCCCCTCGCTGCCGCTTCCAATCGCCTTCGCCTTGTACGCGGTCCAGGTGCCGGACGGGTCGGTGTGGTACAGCTGGTAGCCGTTGTCGACGTCGTGGCCCGCGACGAGGAGCGCGACGCCGAAGGGTCGGGACATGCTGTCCTCGTCGTCCGTCCCGAAGTTGGCGCTGAGGGCGCAGAGGGACTGCGTCAGCGACCGAACCGGCATGCTCTCGTTGTAGGTGAAGAAGTGGTTCTGCGCCTGCACCCGTCCGTGCTCGACCATGCTCTGCGCGTCGGCGGTCAGCCCGCTCACCGCGCACGCCACGTGGGAGTCGATCTCCATGATCTTGTCCAAACTCGACGGGATCATGAGCGGAGACTGCGTGCGCCTCTCCACCGCCAGCACGATGCCTTCCTGGGTCATGATCGCGATCGCGGTGCTGCCCAGCTTGATCGCCTCGATGGCGTACTCCACCTGAAACAGACGACCCTCGGGGGAGAACGTGGTCACCCCGCGGTCGTACTCGCTGCGTGTCATGAACATGGCGCCCGCTCGTGTTCACCCGACCCGACGAAGGTCGACGACTCTCTAAAAGTTAAACCTAAGAAGTAGATCTGACGATACACAGAGCCGATCTGACCCTGTCCGCCCGCTTCGTCCCGAACTGGAGGCTTGAACCGAGTCTCCGGACTCTCTCACGCCACGCGTCGATGCACCACCGAACCGAACCGGTCGATCGCGCGCCACGAGTTGTGCCCGTCGGGTTCCCGAGTTCGACTAACTGCGTTTGAACGGGTGGTTTTTCAGGATATTTTGGTGGTTTTCTATATATCAGTTCTATGAGCATTGTGTCGCAAAAACTCTATTTTCTATTTGTAACGTTGATGAGTAACATTACCCATAGGAATTACCAGCATCCAAATCGGGATGACGGACAAAAGTAAGATTCCTCCTCTCCACGTGGAACACAAAAGCAAATTGGGCCGCGGCCTCGGAGGAGGGCGCCACCAAGACCGTCGAGCTCCGGTTCCGGTCCGCATCGGAGTCGAGCATCACACGAGACGCCGCTGGTGGAGCTCTAGGACCCGTCCCGTTCGCTCGGCATCGGCTCGAAGGCTCGTCGAGGAAGGGCTGCCGCTTCAGGATAGGTTTCAAAGGATAGCCAACTTTTCGTGCGCAAGATGGTGAAGTACCAGATACTCACGCATCTGCCGTGCACGGCTCAGGAGTACATAGCGCTCAAGGACAGGCCGGACTACAAGGACTTTCAGCTGGAGATCGTCGGCGCGAGGGAGCACTCCAACACGCGAACGGTGGAGGACGGGTGGGTGACCCAGGTCATCATAAACAAGCCTGATATCAAGTTTCCCGCCATGCTCAAGCCCCTGCTCAGGGGCAAAGAGATCATCTTCACGGACAAACGGAGGTACCGCGAGCGCCAGGACACGCTCCCGCACGTGCAGACCCTCTCCACTAGCAACAACATCACCGACAGGGTGACGAACTGCGCCACGTTGTCCATCGATAACGTCACCCTGAACGCGAGCGGCGAGGTGGTCTCGCGCGGCGCGCCGGGCGACGAAACCTGCGAGGTACACTTCGAGGGCGAGGTCACCGTCCGGCTCGGCTGGCTCAGCGGCAAGTGCGAGAACGCCATCGTGCAGAACATGAGGAACGCGTACGGGCGGTTCCCGGACGTCGTGCGCAAGTGGAAGGACCTGCAGGCGTTGAACGCTGAGGAGGAGCGGCTTTCGAACATCGACTCGTGCGCGACGACGCCGCGGGCTGGCAGCATCGTCAGCGGGTTCCCGTCGTCGGCGAACGTGTCGCAGTACGACGGGTCGAGCGAGAGACGGGTCAGCGATGGGTCAGAGATGAAGAGCCCAAGCTTCAAATCACCCGCGCGGAATAAGTCGCGGGTCACATCGATGGACGATTCGATCGATCTCGGACCCGACATGGCCGTCGGATCGTGGTGGGACGCGCTCTCGGGGCGGCTGCGACGACGGGCCGGGGCCATATCGGACGTGGTGGGGTCTATTCACATGATGTCGTCGTGCGCCAACGCGGCGGTGGAGTTCACGTCATCCGTAGGGTTCAAACTCCAGGCGCTGACGGAGCATCACTCGGAGCCGAACGGGTTGGACCTGATGACGGGAGAGTCAGACGACGAAGGGGCGGTGTTCCTGGGTTTGGGGAGCACTCCCGGCACGGAGATATCGACGCCGACGGAGGCGTCGGATAGCCCGCACAGCGTGCTGGAGGTGTCGGAGGGAGGATCGATACGGGCGAAATCGCCGGGTCCCCCCGTGGTCATCAACCCCACGGAACCATTCGTGTTTCGGTCAGTCTACGACGACGATTGATGTGTGATGCTATTTAATAGATACAGAGCCCCTAATGGCCACTACTTAAGATCTTACTTGTTAGCCTGCGCGTTGGAGAGCATGGTGTAGAGCAGCGGGAGTTTCCGTGAGTTTTCGTTCTCCCGCACGCGCAGTTCCCTGGCGAGAAAGTCTCGGTCAAACGGCGGCGTGTCCGGCTGGCCGCTCTCGGGCAGCATCACGGAGAGCGTGCTCCTGTACCTGTTGAAGACGAGGTACTCGCGGATGAGCTCGTTGATGATGAGGTTCTCGTTGGAGATGTCCGGTCGCTTGATCCCCGTTCGGTCCTCGAGCGCGTTGGACACCTCCGCGCGGAGGTGCGCGCGCACGTTACCGAGCGCCCCGCGGTTCTCCAGCGTCTCCCTCAGCACATCCTTGAGCTCCTCCACCGTGGCTCCTCCTCCGGCCATCGCGTCCTACGTCCTCTTCCTCTCGATGTAAGTCGCACTGACTCGGTCTAGATGCCGAAGCGACGATTCAATACTCGTCTCGGTCGTCACCGGTTGTGTGCGCCGCGCGTCAAGCCGGCGCTGCTCTCGTTGGATTCAAAAAAAATTGGCCGGACAGGTCGGCTGCAAATTTCACCGCCAGAAACGCACCGCTTTGCCAAACGGGGGTAACAGCGGGACCATCGGATCCCCGAACGCCTCAGACCGCACGACGCGCGCGCGTCCGGGTTTGGACCCTTCCCAGAGGTACCCACGGCCTTAGATACGCGGCTTGAACCCGGGTTCATCGCCCCGAACCGCGAGAACCCGGGAGAGGGGGCGTGTGGTGGCGTGTGTCGATATAAGAGTATTCGTGACGGGACATTTCGGGCGAGGAGACGGACATGGTGAAGTTCGATGTCATCTCCATCCTGTGCTGCGAGCCGGCGGTGTACATTCATGACAAGGACCATCCGTCGTACAAACAGTTCCACGTGCGTGCCCCGTCCGATACCGCAACCCCGCCGACCCGCGTCGACGCGGTCGCGGGTTCCGAGAAAACCAATTTGTTAACCTCCTGACCCGCGAGATCCGTCCACCCAACGTCCAACAGAAAGAGAAGCTCGGCACCAAGGAGACGGAGGTTTTATCCAACGAGTTACTTCCAGACGGCAGGGTTAAGGTGGTGACGCGCCAGGTGCCGGGGATCAAGCTCCCGAGGGTGGTGCGACCGGTGCTTCGGGGCAAAGAGGTTGAGTTCAGGGACACGCGGACGTACGTCGAGGCTGAGAGGGGCAAGTTTCCGTTCACGCAGACGTTCCACACGGTGAACAACATCACCGACCGGGCCGTCGTGGAGGGGACGATCACGGTGAGCCACGCCGCGGACGGCCAGACGGAGCTGCACGTCAAGGGTGAGTGCGTCGTCAAGATCACCGGCTTGGGCGGAAAGATCGAGTCCGTCATTGTGGAGAACCTCAAGCGGTCGTACCAGCGACTGCCGGAGATCATCGCCGAGTGGATGACCGTGAGGGAGGCGATGCTCGCGAACCCGCAGCCGAAGGCGCCGCCGCACGTGCGCGCGCCCACCGCGGGGAGCGAGGGGGACGACGAGTCACACTCGCCGACGGAGTCCGACGCCGGGTCCACGTCTTCGTTTGCATCTGCAAATTCAGAGATTGGCTCGCTCTCGGGGACCTCCGCGGATGGCTCGGTCGACGGTTCACATTCCAACCCGTTCGAAGCGACACGGGACAACACGAGGCGCGACTCGCGGGATCGATCGAAACGGCTTCCGAGCCTCGAAGATGCGAGGTCGCCGCAGCCGTTTCCAATCGCGCCCGACACGCCGCCGCTGGACAAGTTTTTGGACAGGTTCAGAACCGCGGCGGGGTTCGAGACTTTGAGCGGCGGGAGCGGCGGGGGCAGGAGCGACATAGACAGCGCGGACGAGAGCGGAGGTCGAAGGGACACCGCGCGCGAAGGGGGCGGTACTCGGCGGGGACGGTACTCGGACGGAAGCACGCGACGGGTCGGCGCGTTGACGTCCTTGCTCCGAGCGTGTTGCTGCTACCGGGGCGAGGCGCTCCTGTCGGATGCCGACTCGGACTCGGAGCGCGGCGCCGGGTCGCCTGCGAGCGGCTCGGACGGGTACGTCTCGGGGGGCGACGGGACGTTCGACGCGCCGGAATCCATACTCACGCCGCTCACGCCGGGGGCGAGGAACACGAGGCGGACGCGGTCCAGGGTTGGCCGGTGACGAACGAATTGATAGCCATGAATTGTTGACGACGGGATTGAGATTATTACACGCCAGTCGGATCGAAGGAGAGAACCGCCCGTCCGTTCAGCGGCTGCGTCGGCCGCGCGTTCCCCGGGAACCCGCCCACGTGTTTCTTGAACGCCTCGGCCTGCCTCGCGTCCACGCCCCGCACTTCTTTCTGCAGCAGCCACCGCACGTTCCCGCTGCACGGCGGCGTGGTCAGGGACCCGGTCCACTCCCAGAATCCCGCGCCTCCGTCGTACAAACCGCCCAGGTCCACCGCCACCTTCGTCTTCCCGCCGTCGGCGTCGATCTTTCTCAGCAGCTTGGCCACCTCCGCGTTCGCCGGTAGCTCGGCATCGGCGTGCCTGAAGAGCACGCCGAGCACGGCGATGTCCCCGGCTTCGGATAGGTGGACCATGTGCATCTCCATCGCGTTCGCCACCCCATCCACGGTGTTCTCCGCGGGGGTGTGGAAGTGCAGGGAGTTGAAGGTGTACCGGACGCCGTCGGGTGCGACGACCGCGGCGTCGTTGTTTTGGTCGGTGGCCACGTAGTTTGGGGTGCCGTGCTTCTGGGAGACCGCGAGGGTGACGGGCTTGGCGGGGGCGACGAGGCGGTCGGCGAGCGATCCTACTCGGACGTTGCCCTTCGCCGCGGTTCGGACGAGGTCGATGGGGCTCTGCTGGCACGCGGCGCACCCGCACGCGGGATACGACGCCTTCCCATTGGCGTCGAGGATATCGCTCCATCGCGCGGGTCCGTTCGATGAGTCAGCGTAGCCCCACTCGCCGGGCGCGGAGGCGTCCACGGCGTCGGGCGCGCGAGTCGCGATGGCGATCGAGACGGGCACGGAGAGCATCGCGCGACGAGACGGGCGCGGGATACGAACCGGCACGGGCTGCGGGTCATCGGAAGACGACGAGGCGCGCGCCCTGACCGCGATGCTTCCGCCGATAGACGCGACGACGGAGGCCATAGGTACCGTAAGAGTGTCGAGGATGTGGATAACAGCTCAACTTTTGTTGATATGATAATATTTGGCTGGCATGCACCTCGTAATATGGCGGGGCATGCACCTCCTTCACCCCCGCTTCATGACGAGAACAACGCCCTCTTGATGTTGTCGTACACCGTGAGCTGAATCACCACGATGAGGGTCGTGTGCGCCAGCCGCTCCTTCCACCCCAGCATCAACCCCACCGGCCCAAGGCCCACCGCCGTCTCAAACAGCGCCCGCCGCTTCGGCTTTTTGCATTCAGCCATCCCTTCCTCGTCAAAATCCCCGTTCTCGTCGATGAACTCGAACCCCGGACACTCCTCCGCGCCTTCCGGGCACTCGCCGTTGAACGTGCTCATCAGCGTGTCACCGGGCTGGCTCGCCAGCGACGCGATGACGGCGGCTAGCAGCGCCGCCGGCAGCTGCAGCGCGAGCGACGGGGGCTCGAACGGCAGCCCGTTGGCCCAGGACCTAAGCGACGCGCTCGCTATGTCGTAGGTGCACAGCTGGAACATGGTGTACGGGATCGTCTTGGTCCAAATCACCGGCAGCGTGTTCGCGATGCCCTCCCACCCCTCCTCCCGGATCAGCCGCTGAACGCCATCCACCCAACCGTCGGCGTAGTTCGGGTCCGATATCATCTTGATCTTGGTCTGCTCCAGCGGGCACAGGATCAGCGTGGAGAACAGCTCGGCGATCGCACCCGCGAAGAGCAAGGTCTGGATCCTGTGGTCCTGGCAGAACATCGCGAGCGCGTCGCCCGCCTTGACGCCGCCCCCGTGCTTGAACGTCATGAACTTGAGCGCCTCGAAGCCGCTGTACTTGAACACGCCGTGGAGCGTGAACCCGACCGCCGTGGAGCCCGCGCCCGTGAATATGCTGCCGACTCCCTCCGTCCTGACGATCTCGCGGCCGATCTGCCACATGTCCATGCCCTTGTACTTCTCCGGCGACGTCTGCAGCTTGGTCTTGATCACGTCCAGGGGCACCGACGGCGTGTGCGACACGAGACCGCCGAGTCCACCCGCGGCCGAGTACTTGGCCAGGGATGCGAACGTGAGCGCGGCGGGGATCGTCGCGCCAACCTGGGTCAACGCGACGACGTGAAGACCCGATCGAACAGCGCGGCGTCGCGCGCGTCCGTGCCTGGCGCCGCACCCGATGAGCGCATCGGCCGAGTCAGCGTACGCAGCCTTCGCGGACCATCGCGCGTGGGCGACCCTCGAAGCCGCGGGGTTCGCCCCCGCGCGGCGGTAAGGCCGCTCCATAGCCGCCGCCGAAACCCTTCCGAACGCGTTCGTCGACGCCATGAGTCCTCCCATGCGCGCCTGCGTACTGGGGTTCGGATAAGATTCCGCCTCCGTATTAAAACGTGGTATGTGTCACACTTTGCACAGTCTAACAATGCTGATTTTCCCCCTACGCTACAAGTCCTCCACATGTTGTTGCTACTGCGAGTGCACGATGGCTATGATCTCGTCCTCGACGCGGTCGCACGCACCGCGCCAGCACCTCGCCAACGCCTCATGCCACTCGCCCCCACCAGTCAACCCTTGGACCCAACCGGGGACGCACTCCTGCGAGCGAGCCAACCGTCGAGCCGAATCCACAGTCGCCGCGGCGACGCCGGCGCCGCCCGATCGAAAGCGAGCGCCGGCGAGCTCGAGCAGGAACGACTCCGCCCCTCGAAGCAGGGACGCCGCGCGGGTCTCCCCGCTCTCCTCGGAAGGCTCCCCGCCTTCCTCTGGGGGCTCCCCGCGGACGTCGGCATCCGCGACGTCGTCGGTTATTTTCCGCTTGGACCGCGACTTTTCCCACGCGAAAGTTCGAGCCGCGGACTGGTACGCCGCGGCCAGTGACTCATCCCCGCGCTCCATCATCCCGTCATCGTCCTCGTCTGCGTCACCGCCCTCGCCGTCGTCTTCCTCGGTGTCCTCGGGCGGCTCGTCGGGCTCGTCCGTGTCATTCTTCTCCTCCGTTTGATTCCCGCGACTCGGGCCCGACGCCTCCTTCCCAGCTTTGAACAGAGCCCGCTCCAGCGTCCCGCCCCGCGCGCCGATCGCCGACGCGTACGTATTCGCACCGACCTCCCCCGTACCCGTCGAGTCATCGCCGGGTTTCCCCACCTGCGCCGGCACGTCGTACCATCCCGCGTACCTCGAGGCCCTGTCCGTCCAATCGGAACGTCGTCCCGCCGGCGCCGATTTGAACCCCCTGAACGCACCCCCAAGGTGCGTGCGGCTGGCCGGGTCGGAGTCCAGTTTGCTGACCTGCACCCCGACGCCGCGGATCTGGTCCGCGGGTACGTTCAGGTCCGCGAGTAAGCGCACGGCTTCAATCGCGAGCGCGACGCCGTCGTCGACGCTCTCGGACACGGTGCTCGATCGGGTGAGGCTGTCGCAGACGCCGTGGCCGATGGACCCTTTCATGTAGTTCACCGGCGCGTTGGCCACCGCGCGAAGGATCTTGAGCGTGAGCGTCCGGCCCTTGACCTTGAGCCGTCGCATGCGCTCGCCGACCTCGCCGCAGAGCTTCTCCACGAAGGCGACGGCTTCTTGAGCTTCTTCGAACCGAACCCCCCACGTGACCTGCGCGCCGACCGACTTTCGCGGCGGCCGCGCCTCCCACGCGCGCGTATCGACACCCTTCGCCGCGTCCCTGAGCTGCGCGCCCGCCTTGGGACCCAGCGCGCGTTGCAGCACGGAGAGCGGCGCGGTCGCGACGTCGGCGCACGAGGGCTCCATCGAGCCGACTCCCCCGCCGACGCCTTCCCTTCGAAGCTTCTCGAGCGTTCCTTTGCCAACCCCGGGCAGCTCGGCGATCGGGAGGGACGCGAGAAACGACGCGGCGCTCGTCGCCGGGACGTGGTACGCGCCGTCGGGCTTGGCCTTCTTCGTGGCGAGCCGGGCGATGAGCCGGTTGGGTCCAACGCCGACTGAAGCCGCGCATCCCGTTTTCGTGACTATCCTCTCGCGGATGTCCGCCGCGATTTGTACCGGGTCCCCGTCCAGTCCGGTGACGTCGACGTACGCCTCGTCCACGGATACTCCCATGACGTGCGGGCTGAGCTCGTGCAGCGTCCGATACACGTCGATGGCGACCGCCGAGTACCTCTCGAACTCGTACGGCATGACGATGAGATTCGGGCACATCTCTTTAGCCCGCGCGATTCGCATACCCGCCCGGCACCCGGTGTCCCGCGCGAGGTAGTTGCAGCTGGAGAGCTCGCCGCCGCCCGCGGACGACCACGACACCGCGACGGGTAAACCCGCGAGCTCCGGCCGTCCGAGCGCCGCCACCGACGCGAAGAAACAGTCCATGTCGACGTGCAAGATGACTCGCTCGCCCCCGGGTCCGCCCCTCGGAGCCGGGAGCTTGGGCGCGGGGGGTAGGTCCTCGAGGAAGGCTTCGTACCTGTGCTTCCACGTGCCGATGTAGTGCAATCGCGACGCCCTGAAGAAGGTCTCCATGAAGTTCGGGTCCTCGTGGGTGGTCCGCTGCTTCATGTCGAGGAGGGGCTCGGACTGTCTCGCGGCGATGGCTACGTTTTCCGCGGCGGTCAGTCCCGGGCCCCTCTCGCCGGACCGAACCGCCCGGTGCGCAGCCTCCGCGGCGGCACGCGCCGCGGGCACGTCACCGGGATCCCCGCCCATGGCGAGCGCACCCCGCACTGACGCGTTCGTTCGCGTTCACACGTCACTTCTCTCGTTTCAAAGTCTACTGCAACTAACTCACATCTCATCCTCGTCGTTGTTGAACTCTTGTTTGGTGGCTTGCGCGTTGTAGAAGTCAGCCACCTGCTCCGAGTTGGTCGCCTGCTCCACGTTTTTATCCTCCCTCTTGCGGAGGAACCTAGGGAACCGGAGCGCGATGCCCTTGACCGGGTCCACCAGCCCGTGGCCCGCCTGGTGCACCGGCGAGATGGACAGGTCCGCCGCCTTCACCTCCCAAACCTGGCTCGGGTCGAACCACACGTCGCATTTCATCGCGGTTGAGTCGTACTTGAAGTAGCTCCTCGGCTGGTCAATCACCGTGGGCTTCAAACCCTCCGTGAGCTCCACCAGGATCTCGTCCGAGAACCCGGTGCCGATCTTGCATATGGACTGCAACTCCTCCGTCTCCTCGTCGTAGCACGCGAGGAGGTAGGCGCCGTAGACGCCGGTGCGCTTGCCTCGGCCGTGGAAGGCGCCGATGGGCACGAGGTCCAAGGAGTCGCCGCATCCCTCCAGGTAGTCCTTCTTGAGCTTGAGCCAGTTGAGCGAACGCTTGGACGGCTCGTACGTGGCGTCCATGGTCTTGACGATGAGACCCTCGGTGTTGTCGGTGATGGAATCCTCGAGGAATACCTGGAGCTCCTCGACGTCGCGCGAGATCTTCGCGGTGCAAAAGTAAAACTCGTCGGGAACCTCGTTGAAAGCACCGTACATCGCCTCCCTTCGCTCCGTCAGCGACTTCTGCAGGAGCGTCTCGCCGTTGAGGTAAAGGCAGTCGAATGCGTAGATGCACACGTTGACCTTGATGTCAGCCTCGTCGATGTTCTTGCGACCGCGCGTGGACAAAATCTGAAACGGGAGAATCTTGTGGTTCTCCCTGTCGTACGCCACAGCCTCTCCGTCGATCACCACGCTCTTCACCCCTTCTTTCAGGTAGGAAGGCAGCCGTCGGATGACGTCCGGGAACTTCGGGGTGTTATCCTCCTGGTTCCTGGAGAAGATCTTGACGGTGCCGTCCTCCAGGAGGTGGATCTGCGCCCGCTCCCCGTCGTACTTGTACTCGCACGTAAACTCCACGTCTGAAAACCGCTGGAGCACCTCGCTCACGCCGCAGGTGGGCTTGGCGAGCATGGGCTTGACGGGCACGCCGGGCCTGAAGTGGCACCGCGTGTGGAGCTCATCCACGCCGCCGTCCATGAGCAGCGCGGGGACGACCTCGTCGTAGGAGGGGCACTCGGAGAAGGCCTGCTTGAGGATGTCGGCGCCCCGACCGAGCAAGTCGGCGACGGCGCCGTTGCCGCCCTCCTTCGCAGCCTCGGCCGCGGCGTCGGACTGGAGAACCACGGCGTGGATCAGCGCCTGGTTGACGGTTTGCTGCGCGAGGCCGATGCGGAGCTTGCCCTGCAGCGATCGCACGATGTAGCCAGCCTCGCACTCGCGAGCGGCGACGAGCAGCTTTTTGATCTTGGCCTTTTTTGCGTCGACGGATTTGTTCCCCTCGGTGGTGGCGATGGCGCGGAACTCCTTGAGCACGCCGGACATGGTGAGCTTCGGGGGCGCGAACATGGTCTTCTGCGTGCTCCTGCTCATGCTCGCCACGATACCCAGGTCGCCTTGCTCCTTGTAGTCAGCCCGTATGGCGCTCTCCTTGCGGCCGGTGGCTTCGGCGAGGATCTTCACCAGCGTGGCGTCGCCGATGCCGAGGTCGACGCCCTCGTGCTGCGGCGCGATGGTGTTGCTCGCGAGGTACACGGCGGCGAGTAGGTCGTCTGGGTTGGTCACGATGACGGTGCGAAACGCGTTGGTGAGCATCTCGGCGATCTCCAGGCGTTTGGTCGTCTCGGAGATGTTCTCGAAGACGTTTGCGAGGAAGAGGTACGGGACGGGTTCTCCTTTTTTCCACCCGTCCACGCCCGACTCCGGGTCGTGCTTGAGGAGCCTGCCGGCGGCCTCGACAGCCTTGTCGCCGATGCCTTCCTTGCCGGCGGTCTCCTTGGCCTTGCCCTTCTTCTTCTTGGCGGCGGTCTTCTTGGTCGCGGCGGCCATCACCTTGGCGACCCCGTCCGCCTTCTCCTCGTCCACTTCCTCGTCTTCCTCCTCCTCGGACTCGACCTCGTCCTCCTCCTCGTCGTCGTCGTCCTCTTCCTCCTCCGCCACGTAGTCGTCGTCCTTCTGATCCGCGATGGGCTCGGGCTTGGCGACAGGTTCGAGCGTCGGGGCCTCGGCCACGGGTTCGGGCTCGGGGACGGGCGCGGGGGCCTCCTCCTCCTCGACGGGCGTGGTCTCCATCGCGACGGGCTCCATCTCCTTCTTCTCCTCCTTGGGTGCCGCGGCCGTCTCCTCGGCGGCGATGTCGGCCTTTTTCTTGAGCCGGGGCTTCTTGGCGGCCGGCGGTACGTTCTCGGCCTCATCGGGCTTGACCGGGACGGCGGGCTTGGGGCCGCCGCCGCCGAAGAAGGACGCGATGCTGCGCTGACCTCCGCTCATGTCTGTGGTGCCCAAGTTTTCGGTTGTTTTGATCGATCCGAGGGTGACGGGTGGGACGGTTCGATGCACCGGCCGTGTCCGTTCGAGCGACTTCACGGTCTTAGGTCGAGATGTATCGCCTCGAGATGTCTTACGCGTGGCCAGGGACCCTGCCTTGAGTGCTCCGCGTCGGCTGTGTCGGCGCGTAGGATCTGATGAGGGACTCAAAACGCCCCAGAAAGTTTGAATTTTCGGCATCTCACAAGCGTATAAACGTGATCGGAGGGTTAACTGTGAGATCGCATTGCGAGTGGCGCGGCGAGTTGCGCGCCATGGCAGACGGTTTGGGTTTCTTCGGCGGCGGCGGCAACTACAGCGACAGTAGCGAGTCCGACAGCGACGCCGAGGATGAGCACGAGACGGCAGCCGTCCAGCAGACGGGGGCTGACGGGAAGGCGCCCGCGGCGAAGGAAAAAGAAGGCACGCGCGAGGGCGGCGAGGGCTTCGAACACGACCCGTCGGTGAAGAAGTCATCGCTTCCATCCTTCGCGGATGCCATGAAGTCCACAGAGGGCCTCGCCGCGTCGTTCACCACCGAGGGCGCGACGAAAGCCGCGGGTGCGCACGGCCTGCAGCTCACGGACGAGCAGCGGGCGATCGCGGAGCGGAAAGATGACTCGTACTACTCGGGCAACATGGGCATGCGGTCCGACCTGAGCGCCATCGGGAAGACGGCACACATAAACCTGGACATCAGCAAGGCGAGGGACGTGCCCCGCAGCGTCGTCCAGAGGCTGCGGGGCAAGGACGGGCGGGGTTTACAGCAGATGACCATGAAAACCGGCGCGAGGATCGTGTGCGAGCAGGAGCTCGTCGGGCACGAGGACGACGACGCGCCTCGGCGGGTGATGGTCGTGGGCGACGCCGAAGCGGTCGCGAAGGCGCTGGAGATCGTCGACGGCATGGTACGCGAGGACAGCAAGGAGGTGTGCATCACGGTCATGTGCCCCGCGCACTGCGTCGGCGCCGTCATCGGCAAAGGAGGCGAGTGTATCAAGCGCATCCAGCGAGAAACGGCGTGCAAGGTGTTTGTGCACGGGCGACGCGACGTCGAGCGGTTCGCCGGGAACGTGGGTTTCAACAGCCACGGCAACGACGATGAACCCCCGCGGAAGGTCCAGTGCACGGGCGCGCCCAAATCCGCCAAGGCTGCGTCGGACCAGGTCAAGAAGATCATACTGCAGGTGGAACGCGAGCTCGGTTTGGAGGACAACTACGCGACGAAACGTATGCGCGAAGAGGCTGAGAACGACGCGATGGTTCAGGAGGATGAGCTGTTCGAGCAGGAGGAGAAGAAGCGCAGGGCAAAGGCGGGTAGGAAGAAGCGCGACGATGACGACGCCATCTTCGGGGGGACGCTAAGCGAGGGGTTGGGCCTGGGGCGCCACTGGTAGCCAGCAGTAACTTGTCATTTTGTGAACAATCGTCTGGACTCTCTTGGGACCTCTCTGGACACTGGACTGCTGGAGCGAATCAAGGAAGTGTCGTCTGACTTGGTCCCGAAAAATTTGGCTCAGAGTTACCACTCCGGTATTTTTTCCCAACCTTCTCTATAAGCAAATAGTTAGAAATTGTGCATTGGCGCGCAGCTCGTGCCGTCAGCCGTCAAAGTGACCTTTCAGATAATCGCATCATCTCAAAAACCGAAAAACCGTTCGAAGGTTCCCAATGCATGGCCTTCGCGCCAAAGGTCGCGGCGCCGCGCAGGTGTGACGGACACGTTACGCGGAGCAGCGATGGGGTGCCTGGTCTCTAAGGAGCTGCCGTCAAATGCCCCGGCCGGGCGCGGGCCTAGCGCGCTCGACGTGACGCAGCTGAAGAGCTATCAGGACCTTTTCAACCGCCTCGACGTGGACGGTGATGGGAAGGTCACCGCGCGGGAGCTGCGGGAGGGCGCGAAGCGGGAGCTGCAGTTCGACGCGACGGATAAGGAATGCAAGATGCTGATCGACGAGGTGTCGAACATCGGCCAGGTGGATTTCACGGAGTTTTTGACGGAGATGTGCCGCGGGTCGGGCCCGCCGGAGGAGGTAATGCTTAGGCGCTTCAACAGCGTGCGCAACAAACTCCAGTACATCTCCACGGACTCCAGCGCCGGCGCGGGGTGACGGCACCTCGTAACAGTGGAGCTCGACTCAGCGCGGGTCGGGAGCCCATAGCGATCATAGCCACGCATTCTTTCGTGTATTAAATGCTAGCAAGCGTGTACAAATCCCGACCGTCCCGGCGCTCGTCGGCGTCGTCTTCTCTACCAGTTGCCGAGACCCGTGGACTCGAACTTGCGCAGCTTGTTGATGTTCTCGTCGAGCGCCCACATCGGCTTGCTCTGCACCGCGCGCGGGTCACCCGGGGCTAGGTGCGACACCGCGTCCGCTCCCGCCGGCGCGTCGTTCTCCGCGCCGTCCTCCCGCCACCTCACCGCCCGAGCCGCCGCCTCCTTCTCCTCCCGCGCCGCGTCGCCCTCGCGGTCCAGCGTCGGCGGCTGAGACCCGCCCGGCCCGCCCTGGCCCGCGTCGGTGGCGTGGACGCCGCCCGCGCGCCTCGCCGCGTCTCGCGCGTTCCGCGGCGGGTTCCAGTCCACCTGGTTATCGTCGATGCTGGCTAACGCGCGGGTTCGGTGTTCACCCCCGCCGATGCGCCCGGCGGCGAGCCCGAGGCGGGGGACCAGCGAGAGGTCGTCGAGGAGAGCCTCCCGCCGCTGCGCCGCGTCCTCCCTCGCGTCCCTCGCCGCGGTCTCCTGCTCCGTCAGTCCCATCCGCGCTGCCTCCTCCCGGTGACGCGCGCGGTCCGCGGCGTACCTGTCCAGCCGCGCGTCGTACCCGGAAGCGGACTCCCTCGCGAATACCAGCTTCTCCACCGGTATGAACGGGACGACGTCGGGGCGTTTGCCGGGCGCCTTTTGCGCCGAGGACCCGATCCCGCCGTCCGTCCTCGCCGCTCCGGGCGCGGTGACCGCCTTGAGCATGTTCGCGGGGTTCTGGATGAGCGCGAGCTGCCGCTTGGTCTCCTCTCGACGCCTCAGCTCCGCGAGCCGGTGAGCGCGTCGAGCCGCGACGCGCGCCGGGTCGGCGTCCACTTCGTCGTCGTCCGAGTCGTGGTACGTATTATTCACGCCAGCCTCCGTCTCGTCGCCCACAGCCTGCGCCACGGTCAGGCCCGCGGCGTTCTTGACCGTGACATCGGTCGGTACCGAGCCATCCGCGCGGGACCCGCCGCCGAGCCGCGCGGCCGCCCTGCCGCGGTACTTGGCGGCGCCGACGGTGAACCTATCGGGCGCCGTCGCCGCCCACGCCGCGAACCGTCTCTGGCTAAAATACAGCGAACCCGCCTCGAAGGCGTCCTCGTCCTCGAGGACCGCCGCCTCGACGCCGTGGCTCGCGCCCAGGGATACCGCGGCGGCGTCTACGGTGTTCACCGGCACGCGGATCAGGTCGCCGAGCTCCTCGAGCAGCCGCTGCGTGGGCGCGCAGTTCGCGGAGTCGTAAGACAAGACGTCGACGCGGCCATCCGCGGTGAGCAGCTGCGCCATCGACGCCCAGAACTGTCGCAGCTCCGGTCGCACCAGGTTCCTTCGCGTGGTTCGCAGGCCCTTGACCAAGCCGATCGCGCCGGGTTTGTGGTGGGTCATGATGCCGATCGAGCGGAGCGTGGCGAGGTCGCCGCCGCATCGATCCCTGCACTCGGCGGCTATCTTCTCGAGCGACGAGAACCGCCAGTCGAAGTACACAGCCTCCACCCCAGCCTCGACGCACTCCATCAACACGTCCGCGAAGTACATGCGCGAGGAAATGAGCACAAGCCGACGCGGCGCGCCGGCGGATAAGTCCCGGAACGCCTCACCAGCTTCGGTGGCCTCGCTGCCGCCCTCGGACTCCGCGACGGATCCGCGTCGAGAACGAGGCGTCTCCCATCCCGACCTCGACCCCTGGGGCTTGGCGTCCGTGCCGGCGACGCCGCTGTTCTTGTCCTTGCCCTCGCCCCATCCCTCGGGCCAGTCCACCTTGGTCAGGATGATGTTCCCGAAGCTCGGGTCCACGAGCAGGGTGTCGGAGTCCAGCTTCATCTGCAGCGTGGAGACGACCATGTCGAGCGGCGTGTCTCCGGGTTTGTCGTCCACCGTGACTGTCACCGCGGAGGATTTATGGTCGTAACCGGCTATGCGCACGCGGTCCTGGTGGATGTCGAGCTCGGTGGCGATCTCGCTGATGAAGTACTCCTGCGTGTTTCCGCCTCTGAACTCGTCGCCGGACATCTCTATGAGCAATTCGAGGGTCACCGCGCGAGCCTCGCGGACCTTCACGTCCATGCGCGCGACGCTGCGGACCAGCATGGCGCTCTTCCGGAAGAGCGTCATGCCAGCCTTGGAGCTGGTCTGGGACGGCGACTTCGCCCGCTTCGTACCGGGCGCGGGGCCGATGACGCGGCTGGCGGGGGTGGCTATACCGGCGAAAGCCTGCGCAGCCTTGCTGGACAGAGCCGCGTCCTTGTCCTCCATCGCCCTGGCCAGGTCCCGCTCCATGCTCGCCGCGCGGGACATACCCCGGGAGGAGGGACCGGGTGAAGCCTCGGACGCGGTGTCGTCGCCCTGCTGCTCGTCCAGATCCGCACCCTGAGCCGCGCGCTTGCGGAAGTACGCGGCGTACGACCTGCCGACACCTTTGAGCTTCTCGGCGGCCATCGCCGCAATCGCCACCGCCTTCATGTCCTTTTTCTGTTCCTCCTCGGTTTTCACCTCGGCGAAGTGGTCAATCGTCTCCCACGGCGGTAAGGGGTGATGAAGAGGCTCGTCCGGCAGCTTGGGCCAGTCCCTGAGTTTCTTG
>Ga0209666_1000565_pt1 | contig 28214 bp, 16 predicted proteins | sample SaaInlV_125m_DNA_FD_184679 | JGI IMG/M metagenome (GOLD analysis project Ga0209666, IMG submission 184679) | Marine microbial communities from expanding oxygen minimum zones in the Saanich Inlet - Saanich Inlet SI037_S3LV_10m_DNA (SPAdes)... | ecosystem: Environmental > Aquatic > Marine >...
CGCTCGCGAGGCGACCGCGCGCGAGAGTCGCGCGCGATGCCCGGCCCGAGCGCGCACGGGCAGCGAAACAAGAAACACAACAGCGGGAAGCATCAATCGAAACACTCGTGGAGGAAGCACAAGACGTCGAGCGATGCGTCGACGCGCGAGATGTTCGGCGCGCGCGCGCGGGCGTCGATGAAGATCGGACACGGCGTGGGGAATAAACGCGAGCGGGCGCTGCGAGGGAAACAGATTCGAGACGCGAACAGAGAGGCGCTGGTGATGGAACGAAGACACGCGAGGGCGACGCCGAGAGTCGTGGGCGTGTTGGCGTTCAACGAGGAAGAACAGGGATTGGATGATTTGCGAGCGTGCTTGGAGACGTTGGTGCGAACGATGCGAGGGGATGAGGACGCTGGGGGGGAGGAGGAGGCGGGGACGTTCGTTAAGGGGATGTTTGACGATTGCGTGACGCCGCGGACGACGACGTGCGGGCGGCATCGGCAACGAGTTTCGTTTCTTTTGATCAACTCAGCGAACGTGATGTCGGCGTTGGAGACGCTCAAAGTGTGCGATTTGTTGATGGTGATCGCGCCCGTGAGCGCGCACGAGCCGAGCGCGGTGGTGGCGCGGTGTTTACCGACGCTGAAGGCGCTCGGGATTCCGCAAACGCTCCTCGCGCTCAGAGGATTGGACGACGTGAAGCAAGCGAAGAGGCAAGAGGTGAAAAAAGCGATGCTGAACATCGTCGCGACAGAGTTACAAATTCCCACCGACCGCGTGAAAACGCTACCGGCCACATCGCGAGCCGAATTCACCGAGTTGGTGCGACAAACGGTGGAGCTTCGCGGCGAGACGCCGCGTTGGCGCGGTCAGCGGCCGTATGTGCTCGCGCATCGTCGCGAGATCATCCCCGACGTGAGCGACGATCGATTTGCTACCGTCGTCGTTGAAGGGTACGTTCGTGGTGTGCCTGCGACCGCGAGTCAGCTTTGGCATTTGCCGGGCGTGGGCGACTTCCCAGTCGTTAAAATTGAGTCCATCGCCGAGCCTGCGCAGGCGCGCGCGAACGCTGTGAGTCGTAACGACGCAGCGATGGAAGGTAACGAGGTACTGATGACGTGGACGCGGGATGCCAACATAGCTCAGGAAGTTATGCGGGAAAACCAACCGGATTCAATGGCTGGTGAACAAACGTGGCCGACGGCAACAGAGCTCCAACTCGCCGAGCTCGAGGCGAAGAGGAAAACTCGCCCGGCTGGTATGAGCGATTATCAAGCATCGTGGCTTTTAGACGCCAACGAAGATGGCAACGCCAATGAAGACGCAGATGATGCCGACGATGCCACCATGGACGACGCGCCGGGAGATGACACATTTGGCGCCGAGGCGGAGATGCGCGAAGGCGGTGCCGACATCGCGGAAGATGGGGAATCAGATGAAGAATGGGTGAATGCTGGTGGTGATGATGAAGACGAGGTCGATTTGGAAACGCGTCGAAACCTGGACATGGCCGAGCGCGATAGTAACAAGCGCGCGGCGCTTCAAGACGCAGAGAATGAGGACATGAAGTTTCCAGACGAAATGGACACGCCAGCGCATTGCGTCGCTCGCGACAGATTCGCAAAGTACAGAGGGTTAAAATCTTTCAGATCTTCGCCGTGGGATCCCAAAGAGTCGCTTCCCTACGATTACTCGCGCGTGTTTGCGTTCGAAAACTTCAAGCGCGCGCATAAACGCGCGCTACAAGTTCAAGAAGAGGACTCAGTGGGCGGCGCGCAAATCGGAACGTACGTGCGAATCACCATCGCTGGCGTCCCACGCGTTCCCGTCACCGCTCTTTTCGAAGGCTTGGGCGGATACGAAGCCCCGAATCCGAACGTGTGCCCGCGGAGCGAAGATGGCAAGATCGGTCTCGGCGTTGGTCCGTCCTGGAGCGGTTGGGTCGGTGGCGCCGGGCCTGTGGTGTTGAGTGGCTTGATGCAGTACGAGTCATGCCTTTCGCTGATGAACTATTGCGTCACAAAGTCGACGTACTACGACGCGCCGTTAAAGTCGAAGGATCCACTTTGGTTCCACGTCGGGTTTCGCCGCGAGCGCGCTGGTCCGGTGTATAACACCGATAATCTCGGCGATAAGCACAAGCTCGAGCGCTTTTTGCGCGCTCGCTCGCCGACGATTGCCAGCGTGTACGCGCCCATCACGTACGGGCCGGCGCCCGTGATCGGGTTCAAGGAATCGTTCACATCACACGGGATCAAAGTCGATCTCTGTCTCACGGGATCCGTACGCGATGCGAACCCAGATAGAATCGTCCTCAAGCGAGTAATCCTGAGCGCGCTTCCGTTTCGTACGCACAAACACAAGGCGGTGGCGCGATACATGTTCCACAATCCCAACGACATTCGTTGGTTCAAACCTTTGGAACTTTGGACAAAGTACGGATTGCGAGGTAAAATCGTCGAGCCCGTTGGCACGCACGGTCGCATGAAGTGCGTGTTCAACAACGTCATCCATCAGCACGACACGATTTGCGCGACGCTTTATAAGCGCATCTACCCGAAATTCGCCGCATCGGAGCAGCACGCGCACGCCGCGACGTGATTTAACGAAGCGAACGCGCGCGCGCGATGGCGGCACCGACACCCCGACGATGTAACGTAAATATTAGCACGAGTTTGAGTCGTAAAAGCGACGTCTGCGCGGTTTTCGTCGGCGCGGTTTTCATCATTTCAATAAACTAACGACACCATCGCCATCGCGTCGTCGTCGCCGCCATCGCGACGCCCGACCAAAGACAACACTCTACGTCCGCGCGCGCGCTTCCGCGTCGTCGAGATCGATTAATCATCATCCTTAAACTCGCGTCTATCCAAGTACCGACTCGGGCGCAGCTCCGCGATCTCCTCCGGCGACATTTGTTCCCCGGTCGCCTTCAGCGTCGCCCTGTTCAGCTCGCGAATCTCCTCCAATCGCTCCTTATCCCGTCGCTCCTGCCACACGAAGAAGATCGGGATCCCGAGCCCCGCGCCGAGGCCCAGCACGGCGGCCCCGATGGCGGTCACCGTCTCCTCGTTCAGGTCGATCGCCGTCTGCGCCACCACCTGCGCGGCGTTCGCGCGCGGCGACACCGCGATCGCGCGACGCGATCGTCGCGCGACGTTCGCGCGCGCCGACGCGCGCGCGACGCGCGCGGGCGCGACGGTGTTCGTCACCGCGCGCATGTTTCTGCGGTCGGCGCGCGACCGCGATAGGGTCGACGTCACGGCGATCGCGCGACCGCGGGCGCGGGCACCGGCGAACCCGCGCGCGAGGTTGGACGCGCGGCGTCGAACGACGTCGCGTCGATCGAGCGCGCGCGCGCGACGACGAGGGCGCGCGCCGCAGTCGACGACGCGCGGACGCGGCGCGCGCGACGCGCGGGCGAAGGGCGAGGGGCGACGCGCGACGACGCGGCGCGCGACGACGCGATGAAGAAGACGATCGCGCTCGCGCGCGCGCAGTTTACGAGGGATGAAGCGCTCGTCGAGAAGATTCGCGGGCGCGGGCGCGAGCGCGCGCGCGACGCCGCCGCCGCCGACGACGACGACGACGACGAGGGAGAGACGGTGACGTGGACGAAAGCCGAGGTGATTCGACTGAACGCGTACTCGAAGTACTTCCTCGCGTGGTATCTGGGAACGATCGCGGGGATCATGGGGTTCTTCGGATTTGGTTGGACCGTGTGGGGCGCGTTCTTCATCAACGTCGGGACGTACTTGTTTGAGACGATGTACTTGCGGATCGATCTGGATGAGATCGGAGAGGGAATGGAGTTCTTCTTGGACTCTCTCGCGTCGAGTTACGGGGTGTTTGTGCTGACTTGGGTGGTGGTCGCGGAGACGCTCGGGCGCTCGCGCGCGCAGATGCCCACTCACACGATTCCGCGCTTTGGCGGGTGACGCGCGCGTCGACGTTCGTGGTGAGGGGTCATTTTTGTATAGCCTTGTAATTAATATACTCGATGTTGAAACAAAATTCGTGTCGGCGCGCGTTGGAGCTGCGGTGGCGGCCGTTATTCGTACATTTCAAAGACGGAGAAACATTCTCATCGACGTCTGCCTCGGCGCAAACCGAGAAGAAGTTCACTAGCGTCAGAGAGCTCCGACATGCAGCTTTTCGACGCCACGAGCGAACCAGCGACAGATGGCGTGGCGCTAGCAAAACCATCGCGGTTGATTCCCGAGTGTTCTGTGCTCATGGGATTCATGTACGATCTCGCGGGGACGGTCTCCGACGCGCGCGGCTGCGGTCTCTTTGGCGATTCGTCCACTTGCGAACGTTGCAAACCGGCATTGTTCGCGCTTTTCGCTGCCGCGTTTACGACGCTTTCAAGCGCGTACGCGCCTCGAGACACATTGAGGAATCGTGCGTCTTGACTCAGACGACTGTACAGTGTGTTCGCCGGCGTCTTTCCGGCGAGCCTTACGAGCGAACGATCCTTGATCAAGCGCACCATTTCGCTCACTTGCAAACCTTCGGGGCCGGCGGTGAGTAAGAGGTGATAACACGCCTCGGAAATCGACTTGAACGGGCAATCCGTTTCGTCCGAGGTCACTATGCCCTTGCCCGAGTCCCCGACGAAGGAGCCGCCTACGGTCATCGGCGGCTTCGTCGTTGTATTCCCTGAATGATGTTCGCTCGTCGTCATCGTGCCGCCAAAGTTACTCGGCACTGCCTCGCGCTTGTAGCGCTTGGTGCTATCGCCGGCTTCACTGACGCTCATCATCGCCGCCAAGTGCTTGTACGCGGAATCTGGTCCGACAATACCACTTTCCTGCGGCGCGCCTCTCGGCGACCAACGCCCGTACGGTGACAACGTCCAACCTCTTCTAATCGACGCGTGCTTAGGCCGTGTCTTATTCCACGTCTCGCGAATCCACGATTGTCCGGTGGAGTCTTGGAACACTATCAAGGATGTATCGTTATTCACGCCAACGCCCGGAAAACAAACGACAATTTTCCCGCGAGCGTCGGTGATTTGAGAAATATATCCTTCGCACCACCTGTTGTTGTAATGCACGTCGACCTCCTCGTTCAAGCGACGAGACGCGTCCACGGCTAGATTGTCAACTGGTGGTGTCGGGCGAACAGTACTCGACAGCGTGCTCGTGGGCAAACGAACGTTATCTGCGACACCATCGCCGCCGCCTTCCGGCGCGACGCCGAGCGTGATAAACTCCCCGTCGTTTTCGATAACCTTGGCGCTCGCCCAGGTCGCGCCGTGGGACTTGTGCGGACGCGCTACTTCTACCATCGACCCTGGTTCGTACGCCAAGTTCACATCAACGAGCTCCGAACCCGAACTCTTGTCACTTTCGCTCTCGCACCCGACGTAGTCCTCCGTCTCGCGACGACGCTTGCGACAAGCCGCCGCGCCCGCGAACTCAACCTCATCCGCACCCCGTCGCCCCGTCGACTCCCCGTCCAGATCGATCACTTTATACGTCGCGCGTTTGACCAGCACAAACATCGGATCTACGTTCGCGTTCGCATCGTCAGTCTTCTTGCCGAAAAATCGTCGCGCGTCCTACGTCGCCTCGCCTTCGTCGTCGTCGCACCTTTAGACAACTGTCCGACGATCGTATTCTGCGGCGTCGCACCGCCGAGTTTCACCCCACCCGATCGCTCTCGAACCGCTCTCGTGATCTCTTTCACCTATCGTCGCCCGTCGCGCGTCGCGCGTCGCATCGTCAGTCTCGCGTTCGCCTCGGCGCGTCGACATCGCGGTCCGTGTGCGTGTACAGTCTCACACCGGCCCCCGTCCGCGCGGGGATACCCCCGTCGTCGCCTCGCGCGCGCACCGTCAGGCCCTGTTCCCCCGCCGCGCGCAGTGCGTCGTAACACGCGCGTTTGATCGTCCCCTCGCGGAACCGCGACGCCATTCTCGTCGCCGCGCCGCGCGCACGCCCTCGCGAATCCACGGTCGTTCGCGTCGTTCGCGACGCGATTCCCGTCGACGAATCCGGCGCGCCGCGACGCGCGCGCGACGCGCGCGCGCCCGATCGCGCGAGATACGCGCGGTAGAGAATACGATCGAAGTCGTCGACGCGAACGAAGGCGCTCGCCGCGATCGCGCGACGCGCGAAACGCGCGTGCGAGTGCGGCGCGCGGTGCATTTCGGGCGCGCCGACCCCGTCACGGTCGTCGAGTCCTGACTCGTCCGAGAAAATCTCTCGCGCGCGCGCGTGCCGAGCCGACAGCGCGCGCGCGCGCGCGACGCCGCGACGGCGCGCGCGGCGCGTCGATCGCGCGGCGACGCGCGATGATGATCGCGTCGTCGATCGAACGCGGGCGAGACGGCGCCGCGACCGCGCCCGCGCGGGGAGCGGGCGTCGATCGCGCGCTCGCCCTAGAATTCCGACATTGGCACCGCACGGGGCGCTATGGGACGCAGTCGGATCCGACGCATCCGCGCGCGACGCGGCGTCGTCGCGATCGGGATCGGCGTCGCGCGACGACATCCCGCGAGCGTAACATTCGCGCGCGCGTCCGCGCGCGCGATCGTCGCGATCGCGCGTCGCGCGACGCGTCGCGACGCGCGGAACGCCTCGACCGACCGCGTCCGCGCGCGCGCGGCCGCGACGCGACGTCCGCGCGTCGCGCGCGCGCGTCGCCGCGCGCGATCAAGCGCGCGTCGCGCCGCATTCGCGCGCGCGAATTAATCCCCGATCGCGCGCGCGCGCGTCGGGCGTCGTCGTCGCGCGTCGCGCGCCGCGCGCCCGCGCGCGCGCGTCGCGACGAGTCCCGATGGGCGCGCGCGGGCGCCCATCGCGCGAAATTGCAAAAAATACTCGACGTTTCGAATTCTCGTACGCGCATTCAGTGAGACGATGCGAACCGTTGCGAATCGCGAAAACACGGCGGATGTCGTCGCGCGCGATGGACGACCGACCGCGCTCCAGGGGTGGCGCGCGTCGCGTCGTCGGCACTAAACCACGCGCGATGTCTCTCGCGAACGAGCTCGCGATGAAGTCCGCGGTCGCGTCTCGCGCGATCGCGACCAAGGTGCGCGCGACGGCGGCGCGCGCGCGCGAACGGCGGCGCGATCGGCGCGCGATGGCGCGCCATCGTCGACGCTTCGATCGGATACGTCGAGACGATCGGACCGCGAGGACGACGCGCGCGCGGTCGGGACGACGCGCGATCGCGCGGGGTGGTTGGAGCGAGCGTCGCGGGATGTGTAGAGACTGACGGTGGAGCACGCGCGCGCGCGCGATGGATGAACAGACGATGAAGAGGACGAAGAGCGCGAGAGGGGCGCCGCGAGGCGCGCGCGCGGCGGCGAAGCGCTCGGAAGACAGCGAAGAGGTCGAGGGCGGCGCGCTGAAGCGCATCGTCGCGGCTGGTACGGTTGCGTTTTCCGTGCTCGCGGGCGTGGAGGGGGCGATCGAGCCGGCGCGCGCGGCGGGCTCGGCGACGGAGATCGTGCAACTCGCGCTCGACGCCGTCGAGGACCCTGACGCCAAGGCTGAAGCGCCCGAGCGAGTCAAGGCGGATACTTCCTCGCTCGAGGGTGCGCTTAAGGCACAAGTGCAGTCGCGAAAGTCGACGGTGAAGGAAGCGGGTAAGGAAGCGGCCAAGGCTGCCGCCGCGCCGGCGAAGAGCGGCGCGCCCGAAGGCGCCATGTCTCCGAACGCGAAGGATTACAAGTCTGAAATCGGCGAAAGCCTCGCTACTCTGGATTATGACGCCATTATCAAGAAGACGGACGACTATTTTGTCTACCGCTACGATCGCGGCATCGATGAATCTCAAATCATCGATCTCGACGACGAAGACGACTCTGCGACGCGCGGTCCGAAGGGCACGAAGAAACGAGTCGCGGTGGCCAAGTCCACCACCGCCCCTTCGTTCACCTTGCCGAGCTTCACCGCGCCGAGCTTCGATGCGCCGAGCTTCTCGATTCCGACGTTTGAAGTGCCGAGCATCGAAATTCCGGCTATTCCGGGTGTAACCGAACCGGCGACCAAGAAGGACACCTCCGCCGAAGACGCCGCGAAGGCTGACGCCGCGGCCGCGAAGAAGGCCGAGGCCGAGGCCGCGGCTGCGAGGAAGGCCGAGGCCGACGCCGCGACCGCCAAGAAGGCCGAGGCCGACGCCGCGGCCGCCAAGAAAGCTGACGCTGAAGCCGCCAAGAAAGCTGACGCCGAAGCCGCCAAGAAGGCCAAGGCTGACGCTGAAGCCGCCAAGAAGGCAGCGGCGGAAGCCGCCAAGGCTGAAGCTGCCGCGAAGAAGGCTGAAAGCGCGAAGAAGCCGATGGCTGCCGCCCCGGCCGCCGGTAGCAGCGATCTTGGTTTCGATTTCGGCTCTCTCTCTCAATACATGGAATCCGCTCCGGCGGCGCCGAAGGTTGACAAGAAGGCTGAAGCCGCCGCTAAGAAGGCTGCCGAAAAGGCCGCTGCTGAGGCCGCGAAGAAGGCTGCCGAGGAAGAAAAGAAGGCCGCCGCTGCCGCGAAGGCCGCTGCGAAGGCTGCTCCGAAGCCGATGGCTGCCGCCCCGGCCGCCGGTAGCAGCGATCTTGGTTTCGATTTCGGCTCTCTCTCTCAATTCATGGAATCCGCTCCGGCGACGCCGAAGGCACCGAAGGCTGACAACGCGTCCGCCGCCGCTGGTCAAAAGGCTGCCGAAAAGATCGCCAAGCAACAGAAAGAAGCCGCCAAGAAGGCTGAGGCCGCCGCGAAGAAGGCTGAGGCCGCCGCGAAGAAGGCTCAAGCGCAAGAGGAAGCCGCCGCTGCACGCGCCGCCGCCAAGGCTGAGATGGCCGCGAAGAAGGCGGCCGGGAAATCCGCTGAGAAACCGACTTACAGCAAGCGCACTGTTGAAAAGAAGGCGAAGCCGACGTTCACGAAGTCTGCCAGAGATGGTAAGTTCGCTCCCTTCGCTGGGACTTACAAGACGACCGTCGTCGAGAAGGAGGCCCTCCCGGGCGTGCCCGTCGACTTCGATGCCATCGTCGACGCCCAAGAAGCCAAGGCGGAAGCGATTCTCGCCAAGGCCAACGATAAATCTGGCGGTTTCTTGAACATTTCCGGTGAAGCTGGCTTCGCCATCGCGGGTACGATTGCGTTGGTTTACGAGACGGAGGACAAGAAGTTCCGCGAGCAAGCGAAGAATGCCAAGATGCCGGCGCCGACGAAGACGAATGCTCCCTCCGGTGAAAGCACCACCGAAGGTTGGTTCGATATGGCGCTCAAGAAATACATGAACAAAGATGGTTCCGCCCCGAAGCCAAAGCCCGTCGCCGCCGCGCCGAAGCCGGTCGCCGCCGCGCCGAAGCCGGCCGTGCCGAAGTCTGATCCGGTGAAGAACGCCAAGAAGGCGCAATCGTGGATGGACAAGTGGTCCGCGAGCAAGCCTAAGCCGGCTGCCGCCGCGGCGCCGGCGCCGGCGCCTGCCGCGCCGAAGCCCGCGGCGCCGAAGTCTGATCCGGTGAAGAACGCCAAGGAGGCACAGTCGTGGATGGACAACTGGGAGCGCAAGGTCAAGCCGACCGCCGCCGCCGCGCCGCCGCCGGTCGCCGCGCCGCCGCCGACGCCGGTCGCCGCGCCGACGCCGACGCCGGTCGCCGCGCCGACGCCGACGCCGGTCGCCGCGGCGCCGAAGCCCGTCCCGACGCCGACGGTCTCGACCACCACCACTCGCAAGGTCACCTCGGACAACCTGACGGCCGAGCAACGCGCCGCCGCCGAAGCCTGGCTCAAGAAGTGGCGCGAGGACGGTCGCCCGACGGACGAGACCAAATTCGACGAGGCCAAGACGTGGTTGAAGCAGCACAACTTCGACTGAGCGCTTAAAAACAACAAGTGAATCGTTCACATTGACTGTTCATGAAGACATTAATAAACAAACGCACACGCACTAAGCTATCCTGGTCGCGCGTCCGAGCCGACGTCGCCCTCGCGTCACGGCGACGTCCCCGGGGTCTCCTCTCCCCCCCCCCTTCGCGCCTCGCGCGCGACGTCGCAGCACCGCACGTGCGGCAGATTCACCTTCCCGCACACCCCGCACCGCACCACGCTCTCCACGAACGGCAACCTCTTGAACTGATTCCTCCGTTTCCTTCGACTCGGCGTCACCTTGCGCTTCGGCACCGCCATGAGCCACATCTCCATCACCCGCGATCCCAGTCCACCGTCCTCGAGCGTCGCGCCCGTCGCCGTCCGCGCCGTCGGCGCCATCGTCGCCGTCGCTCGCGCCTCGCGAATCGCGTCGTCGCGCGTCGCCATCGCGCGTTCGCGCGTCCGCGCGCCGTCGTCCCCGTCCGTCGCCGTCGTCGCGTCCGTCGTCGCCATCGCGCGCCGTCCCGCCGTCGCGCTCGCCGCCGCGCGCGCCGCCGTCGTCGCCGCCGTCGTCGCCGTCGTCGTCGCGCGCGTCGCGCGCGCGAGCGCGCGCGCGAGCGCCATGCGCGCGTCGCGGTGTGCGTCTCGGTTTCCATCGTCGCACTGTTTGCCCATACGAAATCGCGCAACGTCGAGGTTTTATCATCCACCCGCGTCGATCGCGGCGCACACGACGACGCCGCGACCGCGCGCGCGACCGACGCGTCGGCCGATGCCGCGCGTCGGCGCGACGCCGCGCGCGTCGCTCGCCGCGCGCGGCGTCGCGCGCGCGACGCGAGGGACGGCGCGATGCGCGCGACGCGCGACGACGACGACGACGGCGACGGCGACGGCGACGGCGACGGCGACGGCGCGGATCGAGCGACGCCGCGACGCGCGCGGCGACGGCGCGATCGCGCGGGCGCGACGCGCGACGCGGTGCGACGCGCTGGGAGGGCTGGAGGCGATGGACGCGAACGCGATGGCGGCGCTGGCGCGCGACGCGCACGCGCACGCGAGCGCGGTTTTCGAGACGGCGGACGTCGGCGCGCTCGCGGACGCGGTGCGCGCGGTGAGCGATGCGAACGGTGCGGTCGGCGGTGGGGCGACGGCGGTGGACGCGGACGCGCTGAAAGAGGCGATGAGCGCGGTGACGGAGGCGGAGCGCGCGGCGAAAATCGCGAGCGGGGAAATCGCGGCGCCGCAGAGAATGGAGGGATGGCTCGCGCCCGTGTCCGACGCGCTCGAGGATCTGTTGTTTGCGATTCAGGGGCAGTTGCAAGGGCTGGGGGTGCCGTACTCGACCGGGAACGCGATCATCATCGTGACGATTTTGGTCAAGTTTGTGACGTATCCGCTCACGCGAGATCAAGTCGTGAGCTCGCTGAATATGAAAAACTTGCAGCCACAGATCGCGGCGATTCGTGAGAAGTACGAGGACGACCAGGAGCGCATGAATAAGGAGATCAATCGCGTGTACGAGGAAAACGGGGTGAACCCGCTCGCGGGGTGCGGTCCGGCGTTGTTGACGTTTCCCGTGCTCGCCGGGTTGTATCGCGCGTTCAACAACGCCGGCATCGACGGCGCGTTTGACGAGGCTTGGTTTTTCTTGCCTTCCCTCGCAGGTCCCACGGACGCGCGAGATTTGAGTTGGCTGCTGCCGCTCGACTCGGATTACGCGCCGCCGATCGGTTGGGAGGAAGCGTCGCTGTATTTGATTTTCCCGGTGCTGACGACGATTTCGCAATTCGTGAGCATGGAAGTGTTGAAACCGGAGGAGACTGAAAAGACGGATGAGATGAAGAATCAGTCGGTGTTGCTCAAGTTGCTTCCGCTGTTCATCGGCTACATCTCCCTCACCGTTCCCGCCGGGTTAGCTCTGTACTGGTTCTGGAACAACGTATTCACGACGGGGATTCAGGTGTTTTTGCGCAACGGCGGCGCGAAGGCGACGGTGGAGGCTCCGGACGACATTAAGATTAAGATTCCTCTCGGATGCGTGGTGATTCCGGAAGACGCGGAGATCATACCGGCCGGCACCACAGACTTCGGACCGAGCATCATCTGGGACGAGGAGTGGCTGGCGAAATGGCGAGAGGAGCAAGTCGCCGCCGCGCCACAGTTAGCGGCGCAAAACGCCATCGCCGCGGGCATGAGCGAAGAAGACGCCAAGACGATGGAGGAAGCCCTTCGTAACCGTCTGCCGCGCAAAAAGAACATAGAAGAGCGCAATTTAGCCACAGAAACCGAGTTAAAGTCCCTGATCAAGGAGTTCAAGGCGCAAGGCAAGGACGCCACCGTGCTCGAGGAGGGTCTCGTCGCGCTTCGAGCGTACAAGGCGGAACTCAAGGCGAAGAAAGAAGAGGCCCCATCCGAAGCCGCGACGCAATAACGCAGATGTTTCTAGCCATTGATTGTTACACGTCGATTCTAAAAGATTGCAGCTGCAGAGTTGTCCTCACGCCGCTCCCGCCCCGCCGTACGCCCCTTTCACGAAGATGTACGCCTTGAAATTTTGTCCACCAGTCGTGCGCATCGTGAACGAGTGCACGTGCTCGACGTTTCGCAAACCTAATCGTCGCCACAACTCCACGCGCTGGTACGTCACGAGCACCTGGAAGTTCGAGCGGTTGAGCTGCTTGGCCAAGAGCGCGAGCGTCTTTTCGTTGAAGACGCGATCGTACATGTAAATGTGCGAAAACTTGAACGCTCCGCGAGTCGTCGCGTCGCCTTGCTCCAACTCGCACCTCGGCGGAGACACGAGTTCGCGTCCCTCGTCCGTCATGAACGCTCGATCGCCGTTCAAAAGTTCAGCTTGGACTTCAGAAGCCTTTTGCGCTCGCGAAGGAACGTATTCGATCCCCACCGACTTTGCCACCTTGGCCGAAAGCGCGGCGTGAAACACCACCTTCCCGTATCCGCTCCCGACATCGATGAACGTGCTGTCCTCGCACAGGTTGAGATCGGCCCACATCTCCGACATCGACTTCCCCTTCACGGGCGTTCGCACGGGCAACGGCGCGTCCAAGTCGGCGCTCGACAAACCTTGCAACAGCTGCAGCAACCGCTCGATCGACCCCTCCGTCATCTCTCCGTACCCCTCGCTCGCCGCGTTCTCATCTTCACCCTCCTCCGTCGCGGTCTTCGCCTTCTTCGCTCCCCGAGCGTCGTCTCCGTCCGCCTCCTCGCGCTCCCGCTTCGCCGCGACGTCGTCGTCGCCGCCGATCGACCGACGCTTCCTCGGTCCCTCCACCGACCAATCGCTCGTCAGTCCCCAATCCAAGTACGTCTTCTTATCGATGTATCGATACACTCCCTTGACCGCCGCGTCGACGCGCACGGGCGCGCCCTTCGTCGGCGTCACCGGCGCGTCTTCGCCGCCGCGTCCGCGATCGGTCTCGAGGTCGTCGCGCGACGACGGCGCGCGCTTCGCGGGCGTCGACGGCGGCGACGCCGCGAGCGCGCGCGCGGCGAACGAGAACATGAATGATTTTTCGAGTCGATCGCCCGCGACGCACGACGCGCGCGGTTCGGGACGCGTCGCGAGCGTCGCGCGATGCGGATCGCATGAATCTTAACAATTGGATTTTTCCCGCCTTTTTCGGCGCGGCGGCGAGACGCGTCGAACGGAACGCGCCGTCACGACGACCCGCTCGACGCCGAACTTAAACGCGAACGAACGAACGAAGGAAGAAGCGAAGGCATCGAATCGAATCGAATCACGACGCGCGCCGCGCGTCGCCGGACGCGAACGGCACCGTGGGATCCACCGTCGGCTCGCCGAGCAACACCTCCGCGGGCACGAACGCGGGCGCGCCGTACCCTTCACCGCCGTGGATGAAATCCGACCCGAACAAAAAATACGTCACGCAAAACACCACCGATATCGCCGCCACGAACGGGCCGAACCCGAGAAACACCGCGAATCCCGTCTTGAGCAGTTCCGTCGCGCGCGCCGGAAATCCCTCCAGCCCCTCGCTCTGCAGCGCGCGCGACCGCGCGAGCTGATCGTTCTCGTCCGCGCGTCGCGGCGCGCTCGGATTCGGCGCGAACCGCGGCGGTTTCGGCGCATCGCTCGCGCCGTCGCGATCGAACGGGTTCGGATTCGGTTGCGTCGTCGACGCGCGCGCGCCGCCGCGTCTCGCCACCTCGTCCGCGAACGAGCTCGACAGCCCGTCGTCGCCGTCGGTCGCGCCTCGGTCGTCGTCATCGTCGTCGTCGTCGTCGCGCGCGCTCGATCGCGCGTCGTCCGCGTCCGCGCGTCGTCGCGCGTCGCGAATCCGCGTCGACGGCCATCGCGTCGCGAATCCGCGCTTTCGCGTCGCGAATCCGCGCGCCGCGAGGCGCTTCGACGCCGCGGGCGTCGCGCGCGACGTCGACGCGCGCGCCGTCGTCGTCGCGCGCATCGCGAATCCGCGCGACGCGTCGGTGTGACGCGGATTCGCGACGCGAATGACGTCGCGACATCGCGACGCGCATGGCGTCGCTCCCGCGCGTCATGCGCGCCGCGCGCGCGTGCGCCGAGACGCGCCGCGTCGCCGTCGTCGCCGACTGCGAGGTGCCGGCGATCGGCGCGCGCGACGTGCTCGTGGAGGTGCGATGCGCGACGGTGAATCACATCGACGTCAACGCCGCGCGCGACGGGTACGCGGTCGACGTCTACGCCGGCGCGCCGAACGCGCGACGCGCGTGGACGCCGGGACGAGAGTTCTCGGGCGTGGTGCGCGCGGTCGGCGCGAAGACGCGAGGCTGGCGGGTCGGCGACGAGTGCTACGGCGCGACGGCGCCGACGACGCGGAGCGGCGCGTGGGCGACGTACGCGAAGGCGCCGGCGCACGCGGTGGCGAAGAAACCGCGAGGAATGACGCACGAGGAGGCGAGCGCGATACCGTTCGCGGCGCTGACGGCGCACAGGGCGGTGATGGAGCGAGGACGGGCGAGGGCGGGGGAGCGGGTGTGCGTGCTGGGCGGCGGCGGCGCGGTGGGGACGGCGGCGTGCGCGCTGGCGAAGAGCGCGGGGTGCGAGGTGGTGACGACGGCGCGCGCGAGCGACGCGGTGAGACTGCGAGAGGTGATCGGGGTGGACGAGGCGCACGATTACGAGCGAGAGGGGTTTTCGTTGCGGCGGGCGACGGCGGCGCGAGCGCCGTTTGATTTGGCGGTGGATTGCGTGGGGACGGCGCGGACGGAGCGGAGCGCGATCGAGTTGTTGAAGTACGGCGTCGGACGGTACGTGACGCTGCACGGGGATTTGGGCAAGCACATCGCGAGCGAGCGAGGGATGGTGTACGGCGCGATGAGGGGGGTGGGCGAGTACGCGCGGAAGGCGACGATTACGCGTTGGCAACGCGACGTCGGGTACGAGCAAGCCGTCATGCGTTTAGATCCGGACGCGATGATCGATATCGCGCGTTTAGTCGAGAGTGGTAAGCTGCGCGTTCCCGTCGGCGAGGTTTTGGCGTTGGAGGACATCGAACGCGCGTGCGATTTATTGCGCGATCCCGCGGTGTTTGGGAAAATCGTCGTTCGCGTGTCCGAGGGGTAGTCGCGAAGCAAACGACAAAATTTGTATAACAACCTCACTAGTAGCTCTACCATCGACCTCCGCGCTCCCACGTGTACGCGTCTTCGGTCGGCTGCGCGCCCTTCGCGAGCACGCTCGCGATCGCCGCTCGATCGTCGGCGTCTAAATCAAAGTCGAAGAGCGCGAGGTGATCGGAGACGTGATTCGCGTTTCGCGCGCCGACGATGATCGCCGGCACCGCGGGCGAGTCCAGGACCCACTTCGACGCCACGTTGGCGATGCTCGCGCCGTCGTGCTTGTCGCCCACGGCGCGGAGCGTTCGGAGCAAACTTTGATACCACTGGTATCCACCGACTTGCCCGATGACCGACGCGTACTTTCGCAGCGACGACGTATTCGTGACGACGTCCTCCGCGCGCGCGTCCAAATATTTATCCGACAACAGTCCCCCCGCGACGACGCCGTACGGCAACAGCCCGACGCCCGTCTGTCGACAATAGTCCACCATCACCTTCTCCGGCCGTCGATCGAGCAACGAGTACTGAATCTGATTCGTCGAAATCTCCGCGCCCGCGTCCACCATCTCCTTCACGCGCTTCGTGTCGAAATTCGTCAGCGAAACCGCGCCGATTTTCCCCGCCCGCTTCAAATCCGTCAAAAACAGCGCCGCGTCGACGTAATTTTTCTTATCGTAATCGTTCCAATACAGCTGCACCATCCCGAGTTTCCCCACCCCTATGCGTCGCATCGGTCGCGTCACGTTCTCCTCGACCCACGCCTTCGTCATCGTCGTCTGCTCTCGCCCGACGCAGCACAGTTTCGTGCACACGATTATCTCATCGCCGTGTTTTTTCCCGTGCGCCGTCTTCAGGTACTCTCCCACCAGCGTTTCGCTCGGTCCGTAGCCGCACGCCTCCGGTCCCGTGTCGAACGTCGTCACGCCGCGGTCGACGAACGTCGCGAAATCCGTCGTCGCGTCGTCGCCTCGCGTGCGATCGCTCGCGCGTTCGCCGCCGTGTCCGCCGGAGAGCTGCCAGCACCCCTGTTTTGCGTCGCCGTCGGTCAGTCTCCGCCTTCGTCTCGCGTCGCCGCGTCTCGTCGTCGTCGTCGTCGTCGTCGTCTCACCTTGACCACCTGGGACGGCCGCAGCGTCGTCCCGAGCAGCGGCGACGTCGAGCGAGGCACCGCGCTCGTTCGCGCGCGCGCGAGCGGCGGCGCGTCGACGCGCGCGCACGCCGCGGACGCGGCGAGCGCGGCGAGCGCGCGTCGCGTGAGCGCGGCGGCGGCGCGGTCGTCGTCGCGCGACGACGACGCGACGACGACGCGCGCGCGCGGCGCGGGACGCGGCGTCGACGTCGGCGTCGGCGTCGGCGGCGCGCGCGGGACGGCGCGCGGCGCGCGGAGCGTCATGGCGGACGCGGCGGTTGGATTCGGTTGGATTCGGTTGGATTCGCGGCGCGAAGTGACGCGAAGGCGTCGGGCGCGTCGTGGTCTCGAATGGCGACGGTTGACGTTAAAACGCTACGAAGAGATGGAAAAAGAGCCACGCGTGGAGGATGGCCCAGTAGGATAGGGCGGCGAAGCGAAGCGAGGGTTGCGTTCGCATGACGCGGAAGAAGCGAACGAAGGCGTTGTCGCAAAATTCCATGATCGGTTGGAATCGCGCGGGCACGCGGCCGGTGACGCGAGAATCCTTCCAAACGCGAAGGGATTTCGACGGTGATTCCGCGCGGTCGCCGGATTCGATGTCGACCGCGTGCGAGCTGTCGCTCGGCGTTCGCGGGAGTCGTCGCGACGCCGAAGTCGGCGGCGGAGGCGTCGACGGTAGCGGGGCGCTCTGCTGCTTCGACAGCGCGGCGTTCGCGTCGGCGAGCTTCGACCTTAAATCATTTTGCACTTCTTGCGAAGTCGTGAGGTTCGCTTCCGCGCGCACCAACCGCTCTTGCAAATCTCGCGTTGACGCGAGCGACGTCTGCGCCGCCCGGAGCTCTGCGCGCAAGCTCGAGACTTCGCCTTGCGCCTCACCCAGCGCTGCGTTCAACTCGCCGATTCGGCTTTGTGCCCCAGCGGCGCCATTCGTCTTTGCCTCTTCTACTTGGGCGGTGAGTCGCGCGATCAACGCGCTCTTTTCCTCAACCAACGCAGTCGTCTCCGCGAGCGTCTTCTCCTCTGCGACTCGGATATCGGCGATTTCCTTTTCAAGCACGGCGACGCGCGACGCGGCTTCGCTCGTCGACGCCACATCACGCGCAAGACTATCGCGCTCGGCCTCAACTTTCGCCAAACGCTCTTCAACGTCGGCTCGAGCGACGAGGAGCGCCTCGCGCTCGGCGATCGCGGATTCGTGCGAAACGCGCAAGTCGGTGAGTGCCTCGTTGACGCGAGACAACTCTTCGCTTGAACCAGCGTTCATTGATTTGATGTGCTCGCGAAGTTGCGACGTCTCTTGATTCTTCTCCGTGATCGCAACTTTGAGCTTTTCCTTCTCATCCTTGAGCGCCGACAACTCAGCGTCGACGCCCTGTAATCGTTCCACGTATTCCTTGAGTTGTTTTTCGGCTACGATCTTCTCCTCCTCCATGGCGTCGAGCTTAGCTTGCGTGTGCGACAACTCCTCGCCGACGGCACCGCGCGCTTCGTCGGCCTTCGCGCTGAGTTCATTAATATGGTCGCACTTCGCCGCTAACTCTTTCTCGAGCGCAGATTTAGACGCCGCGACGTCGGCAGCCTCCTTCTCCACCGCTTGAACTCGCACGTTTGCCGCGCTGATTTCTTCTCGCAACTGCGCGATCGAGTTTTCTTTTTCTTGCTCAGCGGCGTCGAGTTTTGCGCGAAGCGCGGCAAGTAAATCATCGGACGCCTTCTTCGTCTTCTTCGCCTTTGCAGTCAGTTTGGCTATTTGCGCATCCTTTGCACTCAACTCGCCTTCGGCTCTCTCCTTGGCGCTCGACAGGGACTTGATTTCATCTTGAGAAGCCTGCAATCCCGTTTTAGAATCGACGATTTGGGCCTCGAGCGATTCTTTTTCCTGCGTAAGGAGTTCGATGCGCGCTTGAAGCTCGCCCACGACGTCTCCGGATGATTCGAGCGAACGCATGTGTTCCGTGAGCTTGGCGATTTCTTCGTCTCGCTTGGCGACAGTATCCTCCGCACTCAACTTGGCGGAATTCAAAGCCGCGAGTTCTGCCGTCTGTGCTTGCATGCGCGCGTTGATTTCGACGAGTTGTTCGTGCTGCACACTCTTTTCCGTTTCAGCGGCGTCGAGGCGCGAGCGCGCATCTACGAGCTCAGCCGCCGCCGCGCCTCGGGCGTCGTCGAACGCAGATTGCGCTTGCGCGATTTCGTGATCCTTTGCTCGAAGCGCGTCTTCGACAGCAGTCTTCGCTGCCTTTAGCGCGTTCGCTTCTTCGTTTGTCGCGCGCGCTGCATCGGAAAGTTTGGCGATGCTTGCGCTTTGAGAGGCATTTTCAGCGCTTAACTCTTCCAGCTGCGCGCGCAGTGCCCTTGTTTCATCGTTGGAAGATTGGCTCGCTTCCTGAACGCGAGACGTGAGCGCGGCAATTTCATCGATTTTCGCCGCGATCTCACTCTCAAGCGTCGCGTTTTCGTCGCTTAATGCGGCGAACTTCCCGTGCGCGTCTTCTAATTGTGATGACACATCGTTCAGACGCTCTAACAGATCCGTCGACTGGGCTTGTTTTTCTTGCTCGGCGGCTTCAAGCGCCGCTTGCAATCGCGCCACGTCATCGTTAGATGAACTCTGCGCGTCTTCAATCCTCGCCACGAGTGACTGAATCTCCGCGTCCTTCTCAAAAACGGCGCGCTCGGAAACGCCCAATTGCTCCGTGATGTCGTCAATTTGCGACACGAATTGCGCGCGCTCCTCTTCAATTTTTGCCTGTTCCTCTGCAGCGCTCTCTTCGACTTTCCGCAAGGATTCGACAGCAATTGCCAAATCTTCCCTCAACTGCATGGTTTGCGCATCCGCATCCGCGCGCGCGGCTTCAACGTCGGCTTGTGCACTTTCAAGCGCACTTTGGGCGTTTTGAACTTCAGCTTTGAGCTTTTCCACGGTTTCTTTCGCCGCAGCGAGCTCAACCTCGAGTGGTTTTTCTTTCGCTTCGAGAGATTTCAACATGACAAGCTGCGCTTGAAGATCCTTGTTACGAATCTTTTCTTCGGCGAGTGCGTCGTCCATGCCCTCAAACATCATCGCTTTATCGTTTGCGGCGTTGAGATCGTTTTGAAGCGCAGCAAGTTTGGACTCCGCTTCGGCGAGATTTTGTGTCAACTTGGCGTGTTCCTCGCTCGCCGAACGTAATGTCGTCATCTCCTCCTCGAGCGCCTTCTTCTCAGCCTCGATACTTTTGCCTTTGGCGATAGCTCTCTTGACTTTGTCTTTCGACTGCTTCTTCGCCTCCTCTACCGCGCTCTTCATCTCCTCCATGCCCGCTCGTGCCTCTTCGATCTCCGCCGCCGCGCTCGACAGCTCGTCCACCTTCGCCGCGAGTTCGTCGCGAACCTTCGCCACCTCCTCCGCGCTCGCCCGCGCCGCGGCCTCTTTTGTGTCTAACGACACTCGCAAAGCCTCCAATTCCGGTTCCACCGTCTTCAATCGCGTCACTTCGCGCTCTAAACTCGCGATCTCCTCCTCCAATCTTTCGCGTTCGCCCGCGAACTCCTCGCGCAGCGTCTCCAACTCCCGCTGCAACTCGCCCGCGACGTCTCCCGCAATCTTATCCGCCCCGATCGCATCCATCGCATCGTTTACATCGCGATAATCCGTCTTCGCATCGTACAGCGCGCGTTCACTCGCGATGCGCGCGTTTTCCTTCGCCGCCGCCTCGTCGAGCGTCGCGCCGTAATCTTCATCGATCACCTGCGGCCGCGCTCTCGCGCTCTCCGGGCTCGTCACCGCCTCCGCGACGCCATCTAACGGCGCATCCTCGCGCACGCTTCCCGCGACGCTGCCTAACTCGGCGAGTTTCGCTTCCAGTCGCGCGCTGTACGTATCGTTCGGCTCACCGTTCGGGACATCGTCGAGCGGGACGCGCGCGTTCGGCGCAGCGTCGCGCTTCAACGACGCCGCGCGCGCGGCTTTACGCGCGCGGAACTCTTCGAGCTTCTTGCGACCGTTGTCGAGGTCGCGCGCGCGCGCGTCGGGGGCCATCGCGCGTCGTACTGTCGGTGGTGTGGCGGGCAGAGCAACGGACTTGGCGACAGCTGGAATTTCAAAGATGAAGATTGAAGGCGGCGAATAGGATTACGCGAGTGCATGAATCTTTTGCGCGGCGTCCAAAACAGCGTTGCTGACGAACGCCGTGGAGAGACCGTGGACGCACCCGAAGGCGTCGGCGACGACGGCGCGGGTGCCGGCTGGATTGAAGGCGGCTGCGCCGACGGCGACGTCGGCGACGACGCGCGTCTGCGCGCGAGGACTTGGAAAGGTGATGACTTCGCGAAACGTGCGAACGTCGCTGACGTATAGGGCGAAGTCAGTGGTAGTGGCAATCCAATGTTGTTGATCTGCGATCTTGGTGCACGAGAGTGGGACGCCGGGAGGGAGCTGGAAACGCGCGGATTCCGTCGCGGCGCGCTCGTCCCAGATTTTCACCAGCCCGTCGATGTCGACGGTGGCGAGGCCTCGTGGAGTAAGAGTGCAGTCAACGACGATTGTGTCGTGTGCAATAAACTCACGCTTACACGTTTCATGGTCGAGATCCCAAAACTTCACCAATCTATCGCCACCAGTGGAGTAGAGCGTGAAGGAATCGTCTGAGCATAAACCGCGCACACGCGAATTGTGCGCTTCGAATGACTTCATGATGGTGGGACCACTACGACTGCGGACGTCCCATACGCATATCTTCCCGCCACCGCCACCGGTGATGAGTGTTCCATGACCGGCATCCGTCATCGAAAACACGCCCAGTTCATGTGCCTGAGCAACCTTACTCTTTGACCACGCCCATGAATTTGCACTGAAATCCCACGCAGTGAGCGAGCCATCGGATCGTCCAAAATAGACAATCGAATCAGACCTTTCGGAATGCATCGTAAGTATCGGAGACGGAGTGAAAGCAAGGTCATCTTTAACAACCTTGGCTTGCAACGGAGTCATGTCCATGTTGAGCTTCCAATTTTTTGAGTCGAGAACACGCACCGAGCCATCAGACGCGCCTGTGACAAAGTACGAGCCAACGCCGTGGAGCTCGAGATGTGCCGCCGCGGTCACTTTCGCTCGATGAACAGACACCGTTGTATCGTCAGATTTTCGTGATTCGACGTCTTCCTTCGCTTCCGCGCGACGAAGCATGTTGGGATCTCGTGGGTAAGCGCCCGTGGATGCCGTCCCTCGTCGTCCGATCCAAGACCAGAGACGCATCGTTCCGTCTCCTGCACCCGTCACAACGCAACTTGCGTCTAGCGAAATACTCGCACAAGTAATTCGATGAATGTGATTCATTGAAACAATCAGTTTACCGGTGAGCGAACTGTGGATTTTGCACGTTCGATCGACAGATGCGGATACGAGCAGTTTGCCATCTCGGTTAAAGCTCAAAGCAGTAATCGGTCCATCGTGTGCTTTGATCAGCCCCACGTGCTTTGCGTTCCTAGGCTCCCACAGCATGATGCTGCTGTCAACACCACTGCTTGCGAATAACCCAGTCGACGCGCAGGCGGTACAAGTGATTTCACCGATGTGCCCGCGGAATTCCAACGTCACCGTGGGAGGTTGGGAAGCGACCTTCTTTGTTCGTCGCCCTCCGATGAAGGAGCTGTTACCGACCGACGGTGTGTGATTAGATGTACCAACGCCCGAAGTTCGGTCATCATAATCGTCCGCGCGATGAAAGTTGGTCCCTCTGGACTTTTGTTGCAGCATTGTTGAGTTTTCGAGCGTAAAGACCCACAATCGCATGACGCCGTCAGTCGCGGCCGTGATCATGAAACTCAAATCCGGTGCGAGGGAAATCGAATTGACCGGCACTTTATGTTCTGTGTTCAAAACATATAGTAACGGGTATCCCGGCGCGCAAGACCAGCAACGGATCTCGTCACCTCCCACGCTGAAGAGCTCATTTGTAGACAATGCGATGGCGAGAGAAGTGACGGGTTCTTCGTGACCAGTCAACGTGGTGCAGTCGCGACCGAGTGAATCGTCCAGGCGCCATATACGGACCGTTTTATCCCGAGATGCTGAAGCAGCGTACACTGACGTGCGTGCGTTCTTGACGAGATCGTTATTAATCAACTCGAGCGCCGTCACCGCGCGCTCGTGTCCAACGAACCTCGCAACTGTCGAACCACGATTTGCGTCCCACATCTCAACGGCGCCACTCGCGTAACCAGCGAGAAAAGTCGCGTCATCTAGCCAACGCACACATCTGACATCACCCTCACTCTCACAGCCGCTTCGCACGGATACTTGAGTCAATGCTTCGCTCGGTATATTTTCCCAACGCACCATCACTCGCTCCGCGCCAGCGTAATCTCGAATTGAACTTTCACTTGCCTCGATGATTCCACCAGAGCACAGCCTTCGCGGCGTAGCGTTGCCAATATCGTTGAAGAACTGTTGACGTATGAGACTCGGGTTCCTGTGCACCATTTCCAATTTCCGCCACAAGACGTCTCTTATCGCCACGAGATCTTCAGTGAGGTTGGTATTGTCGTCACGCGACGCGAAAAATTGATACGCCTCAACATGGAATCCCAAACAATGAGAGTTGTAAACGGCAAGCTGGCGCAAACGTCCATCCAGTCCAGACGGCGCACCGGGAGCATCAACGACTTCCTCACTCGTCGAAAGATGATGCGAGATCCACAAAGGTCGCTCTGGCCCGCAGCCGAAAGGAAGAATGCGATCGAAATCATCAACCAGACCTTGCCCTTCTCCAATTTCCAGCTTTGCTTGGAGAAATTCGAGATCGGTGAGAACGGCACCGAGCCGATCAAACATACGCGCTTGCGTGTAATAGTATGGTAAATACTTGAGCGTATTCATCGTCGTATGATGATCCATGTACAAAACGTGATTAACGATCATACCGTCGCCATCGACAGCAAATGGACTTTTACCAGATTGCTCCATGTCTTTGAGAATGGTGAGTTTCGCGAGGAGGTCCGCGCCAGTCACATTGTCGCCGTAGTACGTCGCGAGCATCTGGTACACTGACCGCTTCTCGCTTTCCTTCGGAGCGTATCTTTCCATGATGACATCGTGAGCGACTTGGTCTTCGACTTGAATTGTTCCCGTCGCTACGCTCGCGAATCCCCCGCCCGCATCGCCTTTGATCATGAAGCGCACCGACCAAAGCAATCTCGGAACTGTGTCTCGCATGATATCATGGATGGCTGCATTCGTTCGGTAGTTGGCTTGAATGATTCGTGCGATGTCTTCTTGTCTGAGACAGTTGCACCCACACGCGATTGCTGGGAGAACGAGGGTGAGTAACGCTTTGGGCACAAACTTCTCGACACCGTCCAACAACTGATGATAATATCCACGCTCATCGTCTGGTAGCTTACTGAGAACCGCCGCGAACATATCATCGTAAGGATCTTCCATAGCGATTCTAGCGCACGTCAACTGCATCCCACGCAAATTCCCAGTGCACGTTTTATCCATAATCTGCATCGTCATGGTGTTCGTGAGCTGAATGCCTAGAGGCCGCAAGTATCTCTGCGTGTACGCGCGCCTCTCTTCGAACTTGAGTGTGTCGATCACATATGCATTTTTGAGCGCCTTTGGACAGGACGCACCAAGCGCGACGTGTTGAATTTTGGTCATTCTGTAACGATACGAGTTGATAAGATTGTACTCGAGCGTGGGCATTCTTCGCTCGTCACTCTTCGCCGATTCCTTCTCAAACTCTCGTTTGCGATCGATTCGATGGATGCCCAAAAACAGTTGCACGCCAATTGGGACTTCAAATTCATTCGGCAGCCAAGCCGAGCCACTGTCATTGTCGATAAGGTGCAATGCATCGATGAAAATGAGCACGCGCCCGCGCATTCTCGTGACGCGGTTGAACATACGCAGCATGAGCGCGCGTATTTGCTCCAACGAAGCTGGAATATGATCATCAAATCTGAGCTTGACTTTCATTTGCTGGACAATATTTCGGAGAACTTGTGTCGGCGTCGGACTTTTCCTTCCCTCCGCTGCTCCGTAGTCGCTGATGACTGTTACGCTTCTGATCGCGGCGCCTGCTTCGGTGACAGCAAACATGAGACGCGCTACGCAGGCCATGTGCTGCAACAAGCTCGTAGTTCCCATGCCTGGCATCCCTTGCACGACATTAACCGTAGGTTGACCGATTTTCAAAGACTTGATGAGTCCCTTTTCTACGGCGTGATGGTGAAAGTAAAACGGCAACTTCTCGCCGAGCGACAATTCGGGATCAGTGCAAGTTTGTAGCAGCGTCGTGTCCTTTGCCACGTCGGGTGCGAACTCCGCCTCGATTCGCGCCCACACGTCCTGCAACACGGTGTATTCGAAATCTGCAAGATGAGTGGTCCGGGGTGGCAGTCGAATGTGGAAAAAGTTTTTTTCATCGGTGAGCTGCAGCGGTGGATCTAACCGCGCCAAATATTGACTCATAGACACATCCGGGTGCGCATAGAGTGTAGAAAACAACGCACCGATCCGTTCTTTGTGGACGGGATCTGTGCTCATCAGGTAGTTGGTGAATTCTGGCTCTTTCAGCGCGACCAACTTTTCGTAGAGTGACTTGCTCGGATAGTACGCCAGCACGAGTTGTGCTCTTCTCGACTCTTTATACGCGTGATCGTCTTCTAATCGTCTGGCTTCAATTCCGGATAAACAGGCGGCCGTCTCAGCGATTTCCTCCCTCGAAAGTATTTTCAAGTCTTCGTAAACTCGAAGTAGCTGCGCAATCTGGATCTCAATACGGCTGTAATCGTTCGGAGCGTGGCGTAACCACGACAATGCGTTCTCCTCTTCCTTCGACGCTTCAGATCTCATGTAATTCACATACTCACATATCCGCACGCTCGAGTACCAATCGATTTCGTGCTTGGCCGACAAAAGCACTACGAAAATTCCACCCGTTTTCACGGCGTGTAACAAAGACGCTAATGCCTGGCCAGGGCCAGCGTTCGGACAATCGTCTTTCAAGTCCACGTAAGTGATCCGTACTCTTCGCCCGCGACACCGATGTTTCAGTCGAGGCAACACCTTATTGCGCAACGCGTTCCGTTCCTCGCTCGTTCCCGGCATCGACAACACGTGCAGCGTAATCTCGCGATAGCCATCGCTTCGAGTCTCACAGCGATCCTCCAATCCCACCTTCATCGGGAGCATTCGCTTATCCGGTATCGCGTGTGTGTCGCAAATATCAACATGATTCGAGTGTGCTAAAAAGTGTCCCACCCGAGCGCTCTGGAAAACGAGCGTTCCGCCCGCTCGAACCGTCCGCAGCAACGCTAGCAAGCTCTCACTCTGCAACGCCGGCGGAATCGCTACCACAATCGCCCCGACGGTACCCGCCAGTTGTTTAAACCCCAGATCATCGTGCGGCATAAACACCACCTCCCGCATCTCCCATCCACTTTCTCTCAACTCTTGACAAATCGCGTCCGCCGTCGCCGTCGCCGCGTTCAGCTCCGTCAGCGCTCGCCGCACCGCGCTCGCGCTCAATCCACTCCTGTGTCCTCGCTCCGCCTTCAACCTCATCACGCGATCCCTATCTTCCACACTCGGTCTCAGTACGATTCCTCGTCGCGCGACGCGCGGGACACTCTCGCTCGGCGCCTCGCCTTGCTTGCGCTTCCACTCGCTCGGATGCGGCCCCGCGTACGAGTACGGCGTCGTCGTCGTCGTCGCCGCGCCCGTCCGCAACCGCTCGGCCAGAGCGTCGGCCTCTGTCGCGACGTTGGAATGCATCATCGACGCCACCAGACGTTGGGTCTTCGTCTGCTTCTTTCGCGTCGTCGGCGGCGCCGCGTCGTCGGCGGCGTCGTCGAAGCCGCGGGGGACAGTCGACGAAACCGTCGCGTCGTCGCGCGACGGCGCGGTTTCATCGCGCGCGGATGCGACGGGACGACCGAGGAGTCTCATGTTCGCGTACAGGCGCGCGCCGAGGAGATGGCGCGGACGCGCGCGCGCGCGAGTGAGGCAAATGTCGCGAACGATGCAACGGCCGTTATCAGAGCGCGAACGCGCGTAGAAGTACCGCGCGAGACGACGAAAGGGCGGGGCGGGGCGGAGCGTGCGTAATATGGCGAATATAAGAAATTGACAAAGATTCGATCATAACTAAACTCACGCGAAAGGATAGTGATGTGGTGGATAGAGCGAATAAATTTCTCGCGACGGCGAGCGCTCGGAGCGAACGTCGGGCGAGAAATGGACGGAGCGATTACCAGCCACCGCCGTTTTCGATCAAGTTGGCGAAGAAATCAGCCGGGGCCTTACCCTTGAGCTCGGCGCCGGCGTCCTTACCGGCGTCCAACAACGACGCGGCGTCCCAGGCACCTTCGCGGGTGGTCTCGAGAACTTGCTTGCCGTCGAGGGAGGCGATCAAACCGCGGAACTGCATCTTACCGTCGACGAGGTGGCAGTGAGCGGCGATCGGGGTGCGGCAAGAGCCATCGAGAGCGGCCAAGAAAGAGCGCTCGCCTTCAACAGCCATGCGCGTGTCTTCGTGGTTAAGCTTGGCCAAGAACGCGAGCTGCTTGTCGTCGCCCGCGCGGCAGGTGATACCGATGGCGCCTTGCGCGACGGCGGGCAACATTTCTTCGGTGGGGATGATGACCTTGGCGTGTTGGGCCAGGTCCATGCGCTTCAAACCCGCGATAGCGAGCAAGGTGCAGTCAACAACTTCCTCCTTGAGCTTGCGAATGCGCGACTGCACGTTACCTCTAAAGTTCACGCACTTGAGCGTCGGAAACTTGTACAAGAGCTGCGACTGGCGGCGAAGAGACGCCGTGCCGACGACCGCCCCTTCCGGCAATTGCGACAAGGAGTCATACTTCAAGCACAAGAACGCATCTCTGACATCTTCACGCGGCAACATGCACGGCAACACCATCCCTTCCGGCAAGTACGTCGGCACATCCTTCATCGAGTGCACGGCGATGTCGATGCGCCCGTCGAGCAAGGCGTCGTCGAGCTCGCGAGTGAACAAACCCTTACCCCCAATATCCGCCAACGGCTGGTCCAAAACCTTATCCCCGGTCGTCTTAATGATGCAAATCTCCAACGCGCCGTCCTCGGCGAGTTCCGGGAAGTTCTCCTTCAACAAATCGCGCGTCATGTACGCCTGCGCGAGCGCCAGCGGCGATCCTCGCGTACCAATCTTCACGATGGGCGCGTCCACCGCCGCTCTCACCACCATCGACGCCCGCGCTCGCGTCGCGCACTTGGCTTGCTTCCTCAACTGTCTAACATTCGTCGCCGTTCTCGAGGAGATCGACGCGCGGCTCGTCACCGCGCTCATGATGTTCGTTCCTGTCCCGGTCGATCGCGAGTGGATAGATAGGTCAGCTTTCGAGCGTTTTCACCGCGCCTTCGACGTCGCTCGCGCGCGCGATCGCCCGCGTCGCGTCGCGCGCGCGCGTCGATTCGAACGCGTACCGTCGCCTGCGCGTCGTTCCCACCGACGTCGTTCGCGTGCGTCGTGACGCGCGCGTGTGTCGCGTTATCGCCGCGCCATCCATCCATCGGGCCCTCGCGCGAGATCTCGGTATAAATCTCGACTTCGGACGTTTGTCTCGCATTGAATCGTATTTCGCGCCATGAGAGTCACATCTCACGCGTCCCCATCGCGCGAGATCTTTTCTTTCGGTTCGCACACGCGGGTGTTTCGACGCCGCGACCG
>Ga0209666_1000566_pt1 | contig 28190 bp, 26 predicted proteins | sample SaaInlV_125m_DNA_FD_184679 | JGI IMG/M metagenome (GOLD analysis project Ga0209666, IMG submission 184679) | Marine microbial communities from expanding oxygen minimum zones in the Saanich Inlet - Saanich Inlet SI037_S3LV_10m_DNA (SPAdes)... | ecosystem: Environmental > Aquatic > Marine >...
CGTTACAGGTACCACCTGAGGTGCGCATTTCGGCCGTAGGCGCACCTTTGGCGCACCCCTTGTCCAGGCTGAGCCCGATTCTTCCAGGTTGAGCCGGGGTGTTAATACGGGACATTATGATGGGGGGTAACCAGCCAACGTTCCGTACTTACACCCCAAATTGTCCCGTATTAACCCCCCCAAAAAAAACCGTTACAGGTACCACCTGAGGTGCGCATTTCGGCCGTAGGCGCACCTTTGGCGCACCCCTTGTCCAGGCTGAGCCCGATTCTTCCAGGTTGAGCCGGGGTGTTAATACGGGACATTATGATGGGGGGGTAACCAGCCAACGTTCCGTACTTACACCCCAAATTGTCCCGTATTAACACCCCCCCCCAAAAACCGTTACAGGTACCACCTGAGGTGCGCATTTCGGCCGTAGGCGCACCTTTGGCGCACCCCTTGTCCAGGCTGAGCCCGATTCTTCCAGGTTGAGCCGGGGTGTTAATACGGGACACCATGGGGGGGTAACCAGCCAACGTTCCGTACTTACATCCCAAAATGTTCCGTATTAACCCCCCCCCAAAAACCGTCGAATATGGCGCACCCGTAACGTCTTTTTGGAGGGGGGTGATGATACGGGACACACTGTTCGTGGTTCTGGTCCGAAGAATGGCAGCAAGTTGCGCCATCTAGTTACAGCAAGACGCAAAGTGTTGTCGTAGTCCTCTTTGAACATTGTTCACGCGCAAACATGATGGTCGACTATCCACAAATAGATGCCACGATGCACAAGTCGTGTCTTGATGCGTCTGAATATGCTTGGCAATACATTTAACGGGTCCTTGGTTTGCGTGCATAAGAGCACATCCACTACAATTTTTAAATCTGTCGGCGCTTACTCCAAAGTGAGTGTTAAGCTGGCGGTTCCATTCGCACCCAACAGTGTATAGGAGGTGAGGCAACAAGTGCCCAAGAACGGTGTAAAAGGTCTGGTCGCCCAGGTAGCCTATGCGGTACCCATACTCATTGAAATTGTCCATGAATCTCACGTATTCTCTAGAACTGCGCATGCCGTTCAAATATAAGAGTTGTACACCACCATTCTTTCCAATCATTGGGGCGTAAAGGTCATTCTGCTCATTTGCCAAACCAACAAGCGCATTACCAAAGGCCTTAAATGAGTCCCACAACTCTGTGACGCTTCTGAGCACAACGGTGTCCGAGTCTAGAAGTACGATTCTCTTTATGCTTTTGGGCAGTATCCAGGGAATAAACAGCTTGTACATGTACTGAGGACCAGGACCGTGTGCCGATTCGACCAGATAATTGTACAGACAGTCCAGAACTGGACAAAAGTGAGAGATTGAATGCACACTGAACCCATCAAGGCGGCGTATTCGTAAGAGTATGGCGTGAAATCTGACAGGGCTTTGTGAAGAAGAATTTACAAGTTGTGCCGCTCTCTGAATGGAATTCGTGTCGGGGAACGCTCTGTTGTCAAAGAATGCAACGTGTATTGCTGTCGTATCATCCACTTCTTGCCAACCATCGCTCTCTGGGTCCTCGGGCATGCCATGCCTTTCCAGACATCTCGATGGCACTCGTCGACTTTTAGTTGTGTACATTGGCAAAGCCCATGCGCAGGAAAAAATAACAAGCATCTAAAGTTTCTCTACAATATTTTGTAAGATCTGAAAATGGCTTTACTAGCGAGCGACATGCTGATTCCACGACTAAAGCCACACGCGAGCTAGTGAATTGGTCGACGCCTACGCGTTCAAAGTCCGATCTTAAGGAATGTGTCCATGGACCGAGTCAGATACTCCTTGTAATCTTTGCCGTCACGTGCTGCGTGGACAGCGGCGTAGATCTCCTTAGGCCAGATGGAAACCCACCCGTTGCGATCCACCCCATGTTTCAACTCGTAATGGTTAGGCTCAAGCCCATCATCAAAGCAGCCATACAGCTCCTCCTCATCAATGTGAACTTTGAGATTGCGGTGCCACTCCCAGATGACATCCACGTAAAGCGCTGGAACCGAACAATCCCTAAGAGGGTGCTGACCGACGTCAAAGTCAATCGGCATATCAAGACCCAGATTTGCAAGAATCTTCTCCTCCTCGTCAAGACACTTGAGTTCTTCGCCATCTTCTGGCATTGTATCCCACACGTCACACAGCTTCTTGTAGAGGTCGTACATGTCGACTAGCTGGAACCCACCTCCAAAACACTTCGTGCCCCTTTCCTTTCCAATCAACACTTCCATGGGCTGCCTGTATACCTGAATGTGTGCAACCCCTTCCTTCATGGCGTGGTGGTGTCCAACGTTGTTGTTCCCTACCTGGGTGCGACAAGTTGGAGACAGGCTGAGCGGACTAACCTGCTTCCCGGCGCCGACACGCCGGCGCCGACGCTCAGGTGCGGGGGTGGCAGTGTGTGATGCTCAGGAGCGGTGGGCGGGCGGGCGACGCACCGCGGTTTGCGAGGCCCAAGCTTTGTGAGGGGAATCGATGGGGACGCGCCCAAAGCGTCGGCGCCGGCTTGTCGGCGCCGGCTTGTCGGCGCCGGCTTGTTGGCTTCAACGGTCACAACTACTTAGTCGCCTAGCATTAACCCCAAGAAATCCCATTCGCTAATTTAAACGTGTTAGTCAAAATAAACCATTTTGTAAAGGTGAAATGGATGAAATAAAGGTGTTTTGGACACGCGGGTTTGTTGTGGTTACAATCGTACTTATTTGCGTAGTGGCGTTATGCGTTTGCATACCAGACCCCTTTTACATTCCCGGATCGCGTCGTCGCCGTCGCTTGGCAGCAGCAGCAGCAGTCGAATTACATGACGTGTCGTCTGAAATTGATACAGTGCCTCTCCACACGTGGACATTTACTGATAGTCTCACTGGTCCACGAGGCTAAGACCCGACTCGGAAAGGACCTTGAGCGCGGCTGTGCGCTCCTTGACCATCTTGGCTATCTCTAGCTGAAGCTTGTCAGAATCGATCTTGAGTTGCAATGCCTCGATCTGAACACGTACCTTCTCAAGATGGTTGTCCCGGTCGACCATCGTCGACCTCTTGCGGCGAAACAGGTGAAGAATTGGGCCGTAAGTAGGCGGATGGTTTGTCCCATTGAACACCGTTGAGGTGTAATCGAACTTGTCCTTGTGCATCGAATCTAATACACCTTGCATGGCGACTGTCCCTTGGTTACCCGGACATGGTACCGCAACGGCCCGCCAAGCGTACTCTTCATCGACATCCTCTTTAGGGTCCATTGGGTTGTATATGGCCACGGCCTGTTGCGGTACCATTTGCGGTGGTCTACGATTATATTCTTGCTGTGGCATGGTCGCGAATGTGTTGTGCGTTCCAGCGAACCAATGTGTGGGTTGGGGTCAGCGCCGCCGACATCGACCGGCGCCGACATCGACCGGCGCCGACATCGACCGGCGCCGACATCGACCGGCGCCGACATCAAACGGCGCCGACATCAAACGGCGCCGGCAACACCCACGACGCTAGAACAATAGTCACAAACTGTAGACAACTTGGGTCAAAGGCTGGCATGACAGATCACCAAGCGCCAATGGCAACGATAAGAGTTCAGAAAAGACCACTTAACATAGTTGACATGGACTCAAGCGACGATGAAGTGTCTAAAGATGGTCCCCAAGACGGGTCCAACACCCAGGTTTTCAACACTGATCTTATTTCCGAGGCGGTGCCGCCCGCATGGCAGCGGGCACTGTCTGACTTGGACTTCAGATTTTTGACAAAGGAGCTACTTGATCCGCGTTGGCACAAGGCTCCTCCTACAGAAGGAGAATGTGAATACGTATCAACCTTCACACATCTGGAGAATAACTATAAGAACAGACAGGCCTTGGCACGAAGTTCTTTTTTGAAGTGCGTTATAGGAGGATCGAATCTGGTGCGGCTTTGCACTGAGATTAAAGAACTTGGAATCGGTTACACACGTGAACAAATCGATGAGGCATCAAATGAAAACGGCATCTCGACAGTACCGACGGGTAGCACGAGGTGCGACGACGCCGGGCGGCAGTTTGGTGAGACCGTTCTGGCTCTTGCTCAAAATGAATCGCTAGAGTCAATCTTGCAGCGCAGGCCCTCGGCTCCCTCACCCTTTCGTTGTCCTACATCGCCACCCGGAGAGGATAGGAGCGTTCTCACCAAAGCTCCTCCCCTGCCTCCTCTCCTGCTTTCCGTCGCCCACGGCCACGGCAGCGGAACATCTGAAAGATACGGGTTCCACAGTAATACAGATGAAGAAAACGCGGCTGTGCTCCGCGCCATGGAACGCGCATCGGCACTCGCAAACACGCGCCCGCCAGCGCCCGCCCCTGCGCCCACGGCCACGACCACGGCCACGGCCGCTCCCGCTCCCGATCCCGCGCCCGCGCCGCCGCCCAAGAAGCAGAAGCCCGTGGACGAGGAGACGCCTCTCAACAGCGACGACGACTGCGACGACGTCGATATGCTCCCAGCTCCTGCCGAGAGCTTCGTTGCGCCCCATATATTGATCGCTGCCGCGCCCCCGCCCGCGCTCGCGCCCGCGAGGAGCAATCAGTATCCTCAACACCTCGTTCGTCAACACCCCGCACCCGCGAGCCGCGCCCCATGGCCTCAACACCTCGTTCGTCAACACCCCGCACCCGCTCCGCCGCCCCCTCCGGGCCCACCGTCTTCAGTCAAATGCAAAGAGCACGAGCTACGTAACAAAATCCCAGGGTTGTGCGCAATGGCTCAAAAACATCATAAACAATTTGGACACCTTGTCCTGACCCTGGTGTTTCGGGAGGACTTTGAGCACAAGTTCTGTAAAGAAGGGCCAACGTCAGCAAAAAGTCTGAGTTCTGGCAACTCTCTCGGAGGGTTCAGTATAAACGAGATCAATGAAATCAAGGACGCTTTATCGCAATCTCCGCTGGGGGGCGTTCAACTCATGGTTGGTCGCCAATTCTTAGCGGAGTGGTTTGGATTACGTTCGACGGAACATCTCAAATATTATGATCCTACGCACATTGTATCGGCACTTAAGCTTCTTGGTGAGCCAGACGTGATGCTCTTCCTTGATCACGACTTGGAACATAACTTGCATCGCAGCGCCTTTGGCCGGGTAGTCGCCAAGTTCAACGACGAGCACTATTCCGAACACCACTTAAGAAGCACACTGTGGGTCACCGAAGGACCAGGAGAAAAGACCATCTTCCCACATCCAAGGAATCTGAGTTTTACCACTGGTCAGGCAACTGCGCCGTTTACTTACGAATTGGCAATTCTTATGCAGCATAACCTTGCACTGGAACCAACAACCGCCATGATTGCTTCTTTCAACGGTAATTGGTTCTGTACGGAGCCAGAAGGGTGGATACGCGAGACTCGCGTTCCATCCAGTGGAAAGAAGTATTGGGTATTTTATGGACCTCAACGGCAGCGCGCAAAATCGAGACGCGTAGCCTGGCAAATTCACCTTTGCGAGACTGCACAACTTCTTGATAGTAATGGGACCGCGCGCATCGCCCCCCTTGCCGCCCCCCTTGCCGCCGCCGCACCGGCCCCCGCCGCCGCCGTTCCGCCCCCCGCCGCCGCACCGGCCCCCGCCGCCGCCGCACCGGCCCCCGCCGCCGCCGCACCGGCCCCCGCCGCCGCACCGGCCCCCGCCGCCGCACCGGCCCCCGCCGCCGCCGTTCCGCCCCCCGCCGCCGCACCGGCTCGACCAGTCATTCCAAAATGGTCCAATCTCGGGCTTCCTAACGGTTTCTATCTCACGCCGGCTTCGCACCCAATGACCGTGAACGAGCTGACGGAGTTTCGTCGCTTCCACGCCATGGAGGACTATCTTCCTGATCTAATGGAAAGCGGAAAGCTGCGCAAGTGCAATGCTTACATGTACGAGACACACGTTGTTGACAAAATCATCACCGCTGCCACAGCTGCGGGTCTTTTGGTGTGTAAGGATCCTTCGCACTGTTGGAAGATGAATGTCATAGAGGAGCTCAATGCACAATACTACGATTCCGGACTTTCGATCAGTACATATCCGTGGACAGGGAGCACAACATGGCCACAGGTGGCAGAAGCGGCCGAACTGCTATGTGTGGACATTTGCGCTGGACTGGATGGCAATAATCGTACAGTGATCGACCGTATGGAACTGCATAATCTGAAGAGGATGCGCACCATGCAGGAGGAGAAACGCGCAAAGGTGTCACGGGAAGTTCTCGAGTGGGATGAAAAATACGCAGATGTTTTTGAAAGCGCGCCCATGGTCACGGCCAAGGAAAAGGATCTCAAGCTACGTGCCACCAACACGGTGGATTTGACGAGCGACTGCGAAGAGTGAGTCTGTCTGATACGCGCTTGGTGGATGTGGTAGACGTTCTCGCTATACAGCATAGCGTGGATGTGCAAGACCTTCTCACAAACCGGATGAATCCTTTGCTGCGGTCGGGTGGTGGGAGTACGAACCTTCTTACAATAAGCCAAGAACCAACTAATTCTACTGCTTTACATCAAATGGAAAAGTCTTTTATTGACGACATGTTGAATTCGGTAGTCCGTGATTACGGACAAAGTGACGAAATGGCGATCGCGGAGGTTGGATTGGGCCTTGGTGTGTTGATCGGATCAATTGTGCTAAGCATCGCGGTGCTTTGTTCACTTGCCGTTTTTCGCATCAGGGGGTCTAATCGTGGTCGCAGTCCGAAAACATGTGGAGTCTTGGGCGTGTACGGAAAAGAGGACGAGGGGTGCGACGAGAGAGGGGTCGAGAGGGAGGATTTGGAAGATGCTAAAAGCAGCGAAGATGTGTCCAAAACTAACAAGGGTGTTGCGGGAACAGAGGGTGCATACAGAAGCGACTCAGACAGTGATGACGAAGAAGAAAGTGAGAAACTGGCGGTTGTGGCGCAGAAAAGGTCACGCAAAGCGGGCGATTTTTAATCTCGCTAGAACAGATAGAATTGGGTCTAGCGTCTTAAACGTGGAGTGTTGTGACAGAATAATCGCATGTTCGTGACATTGGTGTGCATTGTTTACCTTCCATTGTCGATGGTTCACACACGAGCATCAATGGAACTGGGGTATGCGGCACGAAATGGTGACATGCATCAAATGCGTGCGATTTTAAAGGAGCAGAATCTTGAAGATCTGAATCTTGAATCTGCACTGACACTTTCTGCTAGCTATTCTAGAATTCAAGCAATGCGCTATCTGATTTTAATGGGTGCTAGGGACACAGATACCGCGCTCATGGCTGCTTCCGTTCGTAATAAAATAGAAGCAGTGCAATTTCTAATTTCTGAAGAGCGGTGTAAGGTGCCAGCAACTGATCTTGTGTCGGCAATGAGAGCCGCTGGAAGTTCGGGCGCGGCAGAGGCCGAGTGGCTTTTGTTTTATACACTAAAACGTGGAGACGTACCCCCTACACCAAATGTTCTGGATTGACTAAGCGGTGCATTGTCTTAGACCTTCCCGAGTTGGCATTGTACCTGTCCTGTTGAGCGCATTTCATATCGTACTTTAGTTTTTCTTTCTCTGTATTCATGCTGGCGCGCTTCATTTCTCTTTTGTCAAGTGTCGCCTGGCGTTTAGCCAAACCCCTCTGAACTTCCAGTGCCTCTCTCCCGCGCACTTTCTTCACCGCTGCCGACCGATTGTAGTGCTCTGCAAAATGATAATGTGCCCATGTGTCACTCGAAGCGGCTAACAAAGAAATCATCTCTTCTCTGCTCAGCTTAGTAGTGCCGACAGTAACATGGTCCCCGTGAGACACCCACGTGTCACCAACTGTGACGTTACTGCCCATCCAAGTCCTTTACTTGGTTCGGTGATGATTGCTCCATTTCAATTGAATGTGTGTTAGCGTAAAGTGGTCGATACCATTCCCTGGGACGAACTCGGTTCGTTCGAGTTAGTCCGGCTAGATTCCAACCGTGTGTCGTAACTCCTCCACTTTTGCAATAAGTTCTTGTAGTGTCAGTATGGCGTTTGAACATATGGCACAGTCTTGGAAATCTCCCTTACGTCCCAAGCGCATTTGTAGGTCCATGAGTGCCAAGAGCGATGCTTGACGACTGGGTAGGTTGCCGTCGGCGCGCTGCTTTCCCGCAAAACCTTGTATGGAGGATGGAACTGAACGTGAAGACATTGGGCGCTTGTTTTGAGAGGTTTCCGACCCAGAGGAGCGCGTTTCTGCATCCCCTCCTTGCTTTGTGCCCGTGCTCTTCTCCTCGGGCTCATCCTCATCTTCGTCTGAAACGACAGTGGCGGTAGAAGATCGTCTTAGGCGTCTCCTTTTGGGGGGAGACTCGACTTCACTCGCAGAATCGTCTTCTTCCTCATCCTCCTCATCCTCCCCATCCTCCTCATCTTCCTCATCCCCCTCTTGAACGCCACCATTCTTTTCCAAAGAGCGCAGCTCTCGTTTGGCCCTCTCGTAAGCCAGTCGGTCACTTTCATCTGCATCTGCGTTCGAAGCGATCGACCTCCCCTCGTCGAGTATGTCCCAATAGCTGTGATCGTTCGGAATCGGTGGTATGACGCGCTTCTCGTCGGCTATTGCCAGCTCAAGAGTGTCCATCTGCTTGATAAACGCGTCGATGCTCTTTTCATCAACCGTATACCCTACCCCTAACTTGTGCTTGGCCATACGAATCTCGTGCTCTGCATCGTAAGACCTCTCAAGCATCATTGTTTGAAGTGAGAACATAATCTTCGCCTTTCTAAGGCACGTTTCTCCCACAATGTACGTTCCTTTGTCCTCGTCAGCAAGAGAGAATTGTCGCTCTGGACATTTAAGAAAAGACTTGGAGAAGACCTGGTCGTAGTCTTTCATGAACTTGATGTATCCAGGCGTAAGGTCTTGGACGCCTGATACGAAATCGGTGCCGTCAAAGTTGCCCGCGAAATCTATAGAAACGTTGCAGTTGTTCTCCTTTCTACCACAGGCCATGCATACACCATGACCCCCGCGCATAACGTTCTTGCGCTGCATTGAAACCTTTGTCACACGCATAGAGTGAGAAGAATTTAGTACCCTTTGGAATTCGGGCTTCCAGTCCGCTGCCGAGCGAGACATCAGGTATCTTATCTTGGAAGCGTAAGAGTCCCACGAGTGAGACACTTGATCGGATGGAATACCGTTCCGGACATCGTCATCCCATTTTATCCCGCGTCCGGCGAGTTCGGCCAGAAGAAGGATATCTGCCGCTTTGTCCTCACGAGACCTAGACATGCTTGAACGATACCGAGAATGTATGAAGCGCAGGGACAACTTAAGGTCGTGAGTTTTGGCGCCGATGCGTCGGCACCGTTGTGTCGGCGCCGGTGTGTCGGCGCCGGTGTGTCGGCGCCGGTGTGTCGGCGCCGGTGTGTCGGCGCCGGTGTGTCGGCGCCGGATTGACAGGTGCGGTTGCCGTGAGGTTCCTGCACCCAAGAAGCACCGCTGCGAGCTTCGCGAACGCGCAGGCAACCCCTCCCGTATACTGCCACCCCCGCACCTGGCATCCCGGCGCCGACACACCGGCGCCGACACACCGGCGCCGACACACCGGCGCCGACACACCAGCGCCGACACACCAGCGCCGACACACCGGCGCCGCATTCAGGTTGACTATAGCTTGCTGTGGCAAACGCGCACGCTTGGTGTGACTCGTTTCCGCTTTCCCGTTGGCAGGATCTTCGTGGTTTTTGTTAACAGAGATGAGTTTGAGCATCTACGAGCTTCAGCGTCTTGAGAACATTCAGAAGAACAATTACAGGTTGGCAAGTTTGGGGTTTGAGAAACTCAAAGACCCTGAAGAGGAGACAAGGCCGAAGAAACCCAGGCAACCGAGACAGTATGAACAGCGAGCTCCAAACCCGAGAAGGAACTGCAGAAAGGATGATGTGAACAAGCCGAAAGAGGAAGAGGAGTATAAATGGTATGACTACGATTACAGCGTTCCCGACAACACATTGCAGCCAGTTGTAGATGGGGAGAGCGGGGAAGAGGATGGCAACGGAGATGACTACGATTATTCAAGGGACTACGATTCGGAGTCGGGCTCAGAATACCAGTACGACGGACTGTCGGAAGACGACTATGAGAGAAAGGAGCGCAAATACATGCAGGACATGAACTACTACAAGCGCACGGGCAAGACGAAGGGTGTCATCCGCAAGAAACCAGTGCATAAGAAGAAGAGCAAGAAGCAGAAGGAGAATGTGAAGAAAATGTCTCGTAAGCACAGGAGCAATGACGATAAAGACGTCGATCTTGGAAGGAGGAAGCTTGGCGATCTTGAGGATAGGTACGCGCACGTCTGGAAAGGCATGCACGGAGACATGCCCGTAGCCGAGATGGATGTGGCAATGAAGAATGCGTTCCGGGGCCTCATAGAACACCACTTCATTTCGGCAGACCTTGCTGGTTACCATGGATCAAACCCCACATCGCTCAAAAAGGCGAAGAAAATTGCAACGCTGCTTTTTGGACGGTGTGACAGCGGCGGCTGCTTCCTTACGGTCAATTCCATGCTAGAATCTGGTGCGCGAAAGAGGGCAGTAGAATACGCTACGAGTGTGAATACAAGCAAACTGCCAGTGAAGAAGGTCATTACGAACGAAGTGGGGTGCTTTGAGGAAATGGTTGACTTCGTCAAGAAGGGTCTCTTTGAAAAGTTCAACGCAGCGCTGGTGAGCGCGGTGCATGAACAGGGCGAGAGTGCGAGTAGCGAGGGCGAGGGCGAGGGCGAGGGCGAGGGCGAGGGCGAGGGCGAGGGCGAGGCGGCTGCTTCTGTGGACGGTGTTTCTGAGACGGAAGGGGGGGAGAATTCGGCATCACAAGAGCCACAGGTTATCGAGACATCCATGATGCACGCGAGCAGCTTTGACTACGCAGATTTTGAGAATGGTGTAGAGGAGAAGGAATTCGACTACTGGGACGAGTCTGAAGTCGATTACACTGTCGACGTAGACCTAGAAACGAATTACCCGGAGGAAGACGCTATGGAAGTCGAGGCAAACAAAGTTTTCTAAGTGACATGCACTTTGCTCGATACAACGTCGATGCGCGTGTTTGTGTTGTTGTCTGCGCTATTTTGAATGTGCATAAGGGTATTGTTTCCGGTGTAAGGTGTGTCAAAATGTCAGGTATTGAGACCGCAATGGGAAGCATGGGAATCTCCACAGGTAGCAGATCTCCCATTCTTGCAAACGGGCCGCTTTTAGAATGCTCCGAAGCGTTGATGAAAAGTGGAGGAACCTCGCCACAATCAGTAATAAAACCTACTCCATCAAGGCCCGTGGGGTGCTCCGCTGAAAGTGGAACGAAAACTGTGATAACAATGGGGAATTTCGAAGGCGACTCCACGCGTATGCAAGTTGTTCTGGACCAGAGCCGCGACGTTGCAGCAACAGCGGCTAATAGAGGCAATATTGTTTGCTATGCTGTCATGGGAAACATGGTGCCCGACGTTCACCAGGCAACGTCCGGCGACTTGGGAGACGACTCTTTATCACGCATACTTAAGATCGCGCGCAACGGTCACACACTGAAGGGGGAACTTAGGGTAAACCCTGAAAACGTGACACTTATGGTTGGAACGCGCGAACTTGCTTGGTTGCGCCTAGCCAACAAGCGCCAAGATATGAGGGAAATAGCACCCTTTGACGACCCGGATGTTGAGGAAGTGCTCAAACAAAAAACACCCTTTGACGCACGCGATTTGGGTGAGAAGCTTCCGTCGTGGCACGCTCACAATCAGTCTCTGGAACTGCTACATGGCGCAAGTCCGGAAGTTGCGGCCGTTTGCATGTTGCTCAAACTGGTGTCGATGGCACAAATGACAATGAATGCGCCAGGTTTGGTAAGATCCATCGCAAAGAAGATGCAGCCAAGTGGCGACGCGGTGGCTTACATGTCTCTGTTCAAATTCCTTGAAACCTACGATGGATCGATCAAATCTGGAATCGATCGGTTGATCAACCTTGAGGAACTTACGATGGAAGGTCTGGGAGTGCTTCCGGCCGCAAAAGATGTTGTGGGTGCAGTTCTCTCATTTGCAGACACTGAAGTGGTTGAGTATCTGCGCAAAGGCAAGCTTGCACACTGTATCACAAGCGGGCACAGCGGTAAAGCCTCAGGTGGTCTGTGGCTGTGTGCTCTGGGAGACGAAGTGGTCAGAAAGATACCTCTGGGAGTAAAAGACAACAGCGTTGATGTTTTGTACGGCGATGTAGACGTGGAAATACCTAGATGGGCAAGTGATATCAACAAATTGTTCCAGACATTCTGCACCAGCTTTGAGCACGGAGATGTTGACGAAGCCCTCTACAATGCCTTCGTTGCGATGTCGATAGCTACACAAAGCAGCTTCCTTCCCCTTGCAAAGCTTTTTGACGGCACTTCAACTTGCAGCGGTGTGTGTATAAACAACAGCACCCCCTTTGGGACTATTCAGAGACGCGTCGTTGTCGATGGCAGCGTCTCTACAAACAAAGAGCCGGAACTGTCAAAGATTACCGAGTGCTGGGCAGGAATAAACACTGATGCTTACACACCATCGACTTACTGGAGCATCGCCACGTGGTGTGCTGGTACTGTCAATGATTTATCCGTACCCCCGCCTCTTTTGAACAAATCTGAAAAGATCAGCACACACCTTTACAATGTCAGTATCACTCTAGCATCGCTTCTGTCAACGCCCATGGGAAGTAGTCGCGTTATGGACTACGATTGGAAGCTTTTGAATGGGCTTCTGGGCCCGGTGGTTACGACGAGGGCAAATGGAAATCAGATCGCACGCGTAGTCTCCTTCACACACGAGGCCATTGATACGGCATTCGTTATACTACTCCCAGAAGCGTTCATCCAAGAGTCACTCGACTACAAGAATTATGCTATAGAGAAACGCGTTGACAAAGATTCACCATTCGTGGTAGTGGAAGGTTTTTTGGCCTTGCCAGACGACGCTGCTGTGCCTCTGGACCTTCCGGGACTTTCCGTTGCCGAAGTGGAAGGCATTAGAAACGACTTGGGAACGAGGGTTTGGGCACTGCCAAAAAGGAGAAGTAACAAGTGGATCGCGTCGTTCACAAGAGGTGACCACTCAGCGATTGCGGCGATGCAAACTTACACTATCCAGAAGCGTCCGACAGTGATACCAGGCTATGAGATATTTCACACTCACCAGGACTTGTTTGATCCTTTCTCTGGACTTAATGTGTCGCTGGTCCAATCTAATGTTCCAGGCAAGGCGCGCATGACTTTGGATACAGATACGTCGGCATACCAAGCCTTGTTTAGGGTAGTGAAAGGTGGATAAGTAACTTAGAAAATTTAAATTGTGGGGTAAGAGAATTCTCAGAGGGTAAAGATGTTCAGATTTGATATGGAAAATTTAAAGCACTGGTCAAACGGGCGCGCGGAAGTGACTACTCGCGAAGGGCATTTATCCTTCATGATCGGTCCCGGAGCGCGGAAGCTTCCTCCCCCGTGGAGGCTTTCTGTCATCAGGATTGCGATTGCAACACTCGGTGGTACAGGATTGATCGCCATGCTCTGTGGAATCTCGGGTTCATACACCGCATCTTACTCTTGCGCGTTAGCTGCGGCAGTAAACCTTATTGCAGCCTATCATTACTACGCGATTTACAAAATCAGAGCACGCGAACTAGAGCGCGGGTGTAATTGTGCCGAAGCTGATGACGAGGCTGATTTGATTCGACACACCGATTGGTGCCTCACTTTGCCTCTTATGGTTCTTGATCTCTATCGTCTGTCCGAAGAAGCTACTGGCAGTGTGGAGTCTTGGATGAACGACAACGTCGCCGCGTTTCTAGCCTTTCTTATGGTTATTCTGGGTGTCATCTACCGGTTCTCGGACATTCTTTACCTGGAGGTACCATCCTTTGTGTTCTCGTGCGTGATATTTGGAGTTGTGCTGCATGCAATTACATCACCAGTCCTTGGCGAATCGTGCGACAATCGAGTATTGGATTTGGACAGTTGTCAACGCGATCGCTACGCTATTCTATTATTCACGTATGCTTGGATTGGATATCCAATCGTTGCTCTGCTCAGTTCGTCGCGTTTTTGGAGCAATGATGAACGCCTGTCTTTTTCTAAGGACGCCGCCTACGCGTTCTTGGACATCGTCTCAAAGGGTGGGCTTGCGTTCTACATCGCATATCGCAACTACCGATACCCGCCAGTTTAATAACGGGTGCGAAAAGGCATGTGCGATCTGTCGTTATGACTGGGGGAGCGACTGTGACGGAAGCGGTGGGGGAGGTGGTGGTGGCGACGGATTAAAACAAAGCGCATTGCTTCGTGTAATATATACTGTATTACACCCACGTGGTAGATTACTCCCAGGGCAGAGAGCATGAGCACAGTTCCCAATCTATCGAATCTTGCACATCCCGTAAGACGCACTGCAGAGATTGGTGCCATCGCGGAGCTTCCAGACGATGACGATGATTCTGAGGAAGACGATTCCAAACTAGGGCGTGGTGATACGCACGATTGGGCAAACCTCTCATGGAATGAATTGGACCCCCTCGTCGCACAAACACATGAATGGCCCCCCTCGTCCGTGAATCACGTCCTAGTTGGAAGTGTGGGATTTCTCGTGGCTTATTTGAAGAACATGAAACGCATGAGCTCATTCAATGAAAGTGTGAATACAATGTTGTGCAAATGGGAGCAAGTACACGTTTTGCTGGGCAATGCAACGTTTCCGTTTTCTGACGGAAACTTGTACTCTTCTGACGGAGCTTGTACCGAATATGGTCGACACAAAAAGAGGGCGACCGCACGTCGTTTTCAGGAAGCATATCAGACAAAGCTCTTGTATGGAGAGTCACCCGAAGGCCCCGGTCTCGAGAGCACGTGGGCCAGTGACGACTGGATTGGTAAGTATTATAAGAAATACACGCGCAGCAGGATCATTCCGCTGGCTGTGGGTAAACTTTTGAGTAATGAATCCCGGAACGAGCGTCTCGAACGCGAACAGGCATTATTGTACGCGTGTCGCAAATCCGCAGAGGATATCCTGAACATTGTGATTTCACAGAAGCGCTTCGTTCTTGACGCAATTGAAGATTACGTTACGATTTTCTCGGAGTTGCCCAATGATCTACAAAGCGACCCCGAAGTGCAAATGAAATGTGGACTGAGGGGCCACGCACCCGCCGCAATCGCCTCGTTGCGCTCCATGCTGATTATGACGGGCGCAGAGCCAACGCGTCTTCAGAGCATTGTCCGGTACTTTGTAACAGAATTTGGCCCGTCCGTGGAGACGCTTGACCTCACTGACGCACAGGCGATAGATAAAGCGGTCGCCGCACTCGCGGCCGCCAACCTGGAAGATGCCACGGTGCAGGAATTGGCGCATGACCTATCGGCCTACCTCAACAAACCGGGGGGGCAGCTTCAAAAACGCGACCTTCAAGATTTCTTGGAAGACGACGGTCCCTACACGCCGGCCATCAAGCGTCACAAGAGTCAAATTAATAGCCTGATCGGCTACTTTGGCTACGCCAAGGTAAAAAAGATGCAACTATTTACGCATGCCATACACTTCGGCAAGGAAACGGCAAAGTCCGGTCAGGCCCGTCCTTAAATGGGGGCAATCACATGTAGATTTGAATGGATGCATTCACTGAGCTACCAATAAGAATCACGAACGCTAGAAAATTAAAATGTGTGTAATGCATGAAGAAAATTGCCCAAGCAAGTGGAAGTGGAAAGATTGGGTTACTCATCCATACTGAGAGTAGTGCCACGGGAATTGCCAGAATCAGTGGCACAGGAAAGTTAGCACGCGAGGTGTCCAAAGTGTTCATGAGGTTGTAGTCGCTCTCCAAATCATCACACTTGTCGAGGTTTTCGCTGTTGTATAAAGCCCGATAAGCGATTCCCAGTGACAGGGTGGACGCCGTTAGCGTCCATCCAGCAAGTAATGAGAATGCTGTCGCGTTGGCCCACTTGACGCGCCCCTTTCCTGCCCAAGGGCCGTCTACAACCATGGCCGCCAGTGAAAAACTTGAGCACAAACACAGTAGTGTCGCAGACAACACGTGAGACCATTTCTCGTCCAGGGTAAAGACGGGAACCCATAGACTCGCAAAAAACCATGCCAACGCAAAAAACAGATTTGATCTGTAGTCCGCATAACTGTTTTCGTCGTCGATTTGAAAGTACAATGTACCTACAAGCTGAAAGAAAACGGAGAAAAATGCAGTAGAGTATACCAATATCCAAATTAGAAACGCTGCATTTGATGGCGAGTAAGAGAGCGTGTACTTGCAAGAGACAGACCCAATGCTTGCTCCAAACACAATATTGCTCAATATAGATATCACAAGCGCCTCAATCACCAACCCTACCCATGCTCTCTGATACTCCTCTTGCATGTCTCGGCGCCGAGCAATACGCGACCAAAAAACCAATTAGTACCGTTTCTTGTATCGCCAACAAGCTAGCGCAATATGAACCGCGTTGAAAGTATTCACGATATGAAGCAGACCCTGTCAGAAGCAGGAGACGGGCTCGTTATTGTAAAGTTTGGAGCAGAATGGTGTGTACCATGCAACAGAATAAAGAGTGAATACCAAAAAACGTTGAAGCGCTTTTACACCGTCAAGGCCCGAGAAGCCGATTATGACACATCACAGGAACTCTTTGATCATTACGGTGTTGCAGCAATGCCAACGTTTGCTATATTTAAATCTGGCGAATTGGTCGAGATGTTGCCAAAGCCCAGCACGGAAACGCTTTCCGATGCGCTTATCTTCGCCGACCCTCTTCAAAACTATCACAACCCGCCAGAGTTAGTATTGGACGCAGACTTTTAAATACATTTGTCTGTAAACTCACTTAGGCTGCCAGGTCATTTTCCCAACTGTGGCAAAAAACAAGTGGCTGTGTTTGTGGCTGAGCATGTTTACCCATATAAACATCGTGTCCGAGAATGTGGTAGTGATTGTCACTGTCGCTGTAGCGTGAACGCGCCGCGAAAGCTTCGTAAAGAGCTTGTCTGGTCGGGAATTCGGGCCTGACAAACTTTTTAGGCAGAGCTTCCTTTTCTTGCACCGGTTTTACGGTGCAAAGGCGGAAGGCGTCGTCCGTTGCTTCTACGTTGAGAGACCACTTCACATGCTCGGAAGCAGGAAGGTCAGAACACTCCTTCCAGCAGTAAATGCATTTTTCGCCACAGCGACGGGTCTTCCCAGACACCTTCACGATGATCTGTTTGGAACTGCAGTGTTTGTCCTTGCGCAGTAGAATATGTTTATCCGTGGATATGTTGTATCTCATCCTTAGACGGTGCTTGATTCGGTAAACAATCTCCGGTGCTGCGGAGCCCTTAGCTGGATTGCGAACAAATGACGCAACGTCTTCTTCAAATGTGGGTTTTGTTAGTTTGTCATCGATCACGACGGCGTGGCGTGTTCTAGTAAAGAAACTGCAGCGCGAGTTGACCGCATCCCAGAAGCTGTGCTCTTGATTACGAGACAGCTCGTCGCCGATGATGTGAGAAACTTTGAATGCCGTGTGTTCGCAGACGCTTCTTATCTGATCAGTCGATTTGGCTTTATGAAGAACGTATTCTTCGAACCCGTCACCCGACCAATTGTTGATGACCTCACCAAGTCTGTTTTTTGGTTCGCCGCATACCACAAACATGTTCACCTTTGTACCATACATTGCAACATTGGACAAAGTAAGCATCTGCTTGTTACTGTATTCGAAAGGCGGCTTTATTTCCACCGGAAAAGCGCCACTTTCAGATCTAAACATAATGCTTGGCTCTTTATGGCGCACTTTCCCACTTTCGAAGTCGTAAATCCTCTTCGCGTACACTCTGACAGGGCGAATGATGTCATCAACTTGTGTAGTGACAGAAGACATTTTGATGAGCTCTATGATCGCAAATGCGTCGATCAAATCTGGTACTGATCGCGTGGTGACAAAGTACCCTAAAGGGTTAGTTGTCATCGGAAGACTCGAATCCACTCCGCAACCCAAACCAAACTGAGCACTGTCTTTCTGGACAGGCATGAGTTCTGATGTCCAGTGTGGGCGCCGGATGTCCCTGCCAAGTGTCGGCGCCGGGTGTCGGCGCCGTGTGCCGGCGCCGTGTGCCGGCGCCGTGTGCCCGGTGCCGACACCCGGTGCCGACACCCGGCGCCGACGGCGCCGACTCGACACTCAAGTTCTAATCTCACGGTCGCACTTGCATCAAGCGACAACGTTTGATGCTGGCTGTACCAAAATGTGCAAGGCCAATGCGCCAGATAACGGCTGGCGTAAAAAGGGAACAGCCACAAAACTGCTGTCGATTCGTAAAAAAATGCTTACGGACAAAAGGCGTGTCGAGTTTGCAAAGGGAACGTGGTGGGACACAGCAAACAAAATTCATGCGATGCAGGAAGGTGAAGAGAAACACACACAACTGGGTTGCTTGGTGAAACGGTTTGTAGAGTACCTTACCTCAAACGAGTTCTACTTCCTCAGAAACTGTTGGGACAACACAAGTCTCTGTAAATACTACAGAAGGTACGCAGATCAGCTTCATTGGTCTTGTGAGAGCGCCGGTCTTGACGATCTCTGCGATGTTATCGAGAGTGAGGTGACAGCATTGATCCTCAGACCGCACAAGGATGACATGGATGACACGAAGTATTTCGACGTAGACTTTAGCATCGTAAGGGATGAGATGATTGCGTCCATGCGACGCCTGCGTAAATGGCTCGACAGAACGCACTGATCGGCACTTGAGAGCGTATTCGTGTTTTGGTGTCTTGAAAGCATCTTAGCGCAAACGGTGCGTTTTTGCGGGTGTGACTCGGTGCCGCAAGCGAGCTGGTGGCTACTTTAGCAGCGTTTCGCCCCTGCGCGTCAAAGATTCAAAGGCGTTTGCCTGTTGGTTGGCCGCCTCCTCGTGTGCCCACTGCCAATAGTCGCCGGTCGCAGGCCGCCGCCGCCGTGGTGGGCGGGGGTTGAGAAAGGCACGCGTGACGTCCTGCACGGCCTTGCGATGCTCCCGTGGCGTAGGAGGGGCTGGGTTGGAGATGCGCGCATTGGCCAGTTTGTCAAGCACCGCATCTATTTCGTCTTCTGGCGCAACCGCCAGGGCACCCTCGAGCGCAAACACGCCATCGGGCTTGTAGTGCGCGCAGTGTTCCGCCGGCAGCTTGATGGGCAACTCGCGAATCGCATTCGCAATGCCCTCGCGCGTGACAAACTTGTAAAATCCCTCGGCCGCTGGTAGGATGCGCACGACTCCGGCATCGTCAGCCTGGCACCGCCGAAATCCAACGCCGCGCGTCTTGAGAAACCACAGCGGCCGTTCAAAGCGGCCATCCGACCACAGCTGCTGCACGTTGCCGAGGTTGTTGTCGCAGACGCGGCAGTAGACCTTGGAGATCTTGCGCAGGCCAGCTTTCCGATCAAATCCCGCTTGGTGGTGTCGTTCGATGCGCACGCGCTGGTCGTAAGCGGAGGGCACGTCCGCCGTGAGGTGCATCGCGCGCGTCGTCTGCATCGTCACCTCGGCCTGTGCAAGCGGCAGCACGGCAGCGCCGCACCCGCGGCAGCACGCTGCGGGGTGGTCGACCATTGCGTGCACCGCCGCCCACCCGTGCGGCGAAAAACGCACACGCACCAAAAGTGTGTACGCAAAAACGGCGTGCGTTAGCGCAGAGGGTGCTGTTGGGTGTGGTGACTGGGGTGGAGCATAAAGGTTGCTTTTGTCCTCGCTAGGGTGTGCGTGTTGTTTTTGTAAATAACAAAAAGAGTACAAAACACATGTCCGTCAGAACTGACGAAGTTGTGGAACACGTGAATATAAAAGGAACGGGCATTTCCACAAGCTTTGCATTTCCTTCTCGTTTAAGCGTAACTGTTCTGCAAGCATTTGGGCTTCCCAACCGACATGGCGTAATAGTGTGCGAGAACCACAATCTGCATGTGCGGTTTGATCCGGCCAATGATAAAGTCGTTTACGTGTGGGCATCACCGCATGACGAGGAACGTTGGTGTACAGTCTTTTAATTACTGAGCTGTGGATGCCAGTAATGACTCTGTGTGCGACTCTCCGCCCCCCTTCTTCGACTTGCGCTTTGGTGCTTCCGGAAGAGCTTGTCGTAGCTCCTCTAGTCGATCATACTCCTCGTGTTTTTCTTCTAGTGCTATCCGTGCTTCTTGCGCAAGTGTTTCATCATTTGCACATACGCTGTCGTTTGCTTTGGTGGGACTGCGTGTCATTTCTTCAAGCTCCGCCATTAGCTCATCATCGTCACAATCATTACTGTACGCTGTCTCACCAAAAGATGCCATGACCTGTGCCATGTCGTCGTGCAAATCTTTCATTTCTGCCGCAGCATCGACACTGTCTTCCGCTTGCGACAAAAGTGCCTTGTTCTTCTTCAGGGATTTAGCGGTTGCGCCTAGAGCAGACGCCACCTCCCTTGAAAGCGCCGTAGCCTCCATCATCTCGAATTGTTGTTCCACAGCGTCAAGTGCAGCTTGTGTTGAGTTTGCCTGCCTCTCCATCATTTTGGCACGCTTTAACTCTCTTAAAGCCAATTCTTTCTTTTGAGATTTCATTGCCCTGACTGAAGCAGAACGCGAAGCTTGTGCCTTATCCTCAAGCTGTTCAACTCGTGACTGCATTGCCGCCTTTGCACTTTCTAGTTTTCCAGCAGCCGTTGCTTTCTTTCCCGCAGACTTTCCAAAGACGCGGTTTGCAACCGAAGAACTAGTAGCCGCTGCCGAGGCGGTGGTTTCTTCGGTTGGAATCCCTGCGGAACTCCTTGAAAGTCCTAGAAAAAGCGCAAAACCTCTACCTAGCATCGGACATAAACCTGGCCCGCCACATCCCACTTCTCGCCCATGTTCTGCGCTCATGCTGTCAGCGACCATTTTGTCGATTGCTTTCCCCAATTCTTTTTGTTTTTGTTTACGCTCTCGCAACTCTGCATTTTTTTCTTCAACCGTCCGTACGACGGTCATGCTGTTTTTACGCAAAACAAGGTCTTCACAAAATGGCTATAAATTAGCGAACGGGTTTACTGTTTTATGACACCGCTGCTGAGCAGGCTCTCCTGACGAACTGTCTCGGCAGTGTTTGTTTCGTTTTACATTCCCCAAACAGCGACGCGATAGCATTTGAAATTGTGCTTTCGTTTAGTTCTCGCGAATCCTTGAAGATTGTAGACATAAACTTGTCGAGGTCTTCAGTAACAGGCTTGCCGCCGTTTACCGAGACGCCAATAACCAGTTTCCCATTCTTGGGAAGAGGCAACGCTTGAGTGGATTTGATTGCCTCTAAAAACAGGCGAAGTTGAGTAACCTGGTTGCGCTGATTCTGGATAGCTGCGCGGAGCTCGGCAGTCGCAGATGAGACGTTCAACGCGCTGTTGGTTGAAAGAGTTGTACCAATAGCCAAGATCTCGTCTACATGAGAGCGTGCAAATTCATCAAAACAGCCCAACTCCATCGCGCGCCTGGATTTCCGATACGACCTGAGTTTAAGGACCTCGGATATTAAGTTGTCACATTGGCTTGCCAAGCCAGTTAAAGCACTGCAGTAGGAAGCCTCTCTAGATTCGTTGCTCACGTCACCTTCTTCTTGAAATTTAAGATGCGCATCGGTGTGGTTGTCTGGGGTTCTCGCGACGCGATGTGTGGCGTTGACTGTCGCTCCGTGCAAACCAAGCACGGCTCTCCAAGCGTCAGCTTCACGAATCAGTAGATTCGATATGGGAGGCAAATCTGGATTATAGTGTACGGTGTAGCCGTCGTAGTGCCAGTTTGGATAGTTTTCTGGAGGAAGGGGGGGGTGAACTGGATTTTGTTCAGGCTGCCCGCTATACGTCGAATCGCAACCTTCGTTCATCACCATCAACAAACATCTTGATACCAATTGCATAATTAGCGAGAACTCTTCGGCGCCGACATCGGCGCCGGTAATTGCATCTACGTCGGCGCCGACATCGGCGCCGGTGTCGGCGCCGGTGTCGGCGCCAAGACCCTTGGCCATTAAGTCGAAAGCAAATACAACACTGCCATTGGTAGAACAAACAAACATGGCAAAATGCGACCAGAATGAGCGTAAAAGGTCTGTAAAAGAGTTTCGAAGAGCAATGCGTGTCGCTCGCGGCCTACAAGCTAGCAAAGTTGACGACTTGATCCTGCTTGACACATGCGGAGCATTCGATGCAATTGGAGACGACATAATCGTTAAGATAATCGAATGTCTCATGAACATCGGATCCTCTGGTTGGATTTGGCGTGGTGACTGTTCGGGATATATGGACAAGTCCAATGCAACAAGGACGAACACGTTCAATTTCTCATTCACGTGTAAGCGAATGCACAGAATACTTAACAATGTGGCAACGAGGCACAGAGCAGAGATACTGGCTAGAGGGTCTACTAGTATCATGCCGAGAAACATCAGTTCACTGACGCCATTTACTGAGCAAATGTATGCCGAGCTAACAAGTTGCGATCAGCTGGTTATGCTAAGAGCGGCGTGCAAGCAAATGGCTTGTCACTGTGCGAAGAAGTGTTGCAATCGGTACCAGAAATGTTTCAACAAAGATATACAACATGGAAACGTTTTTCCTTGTCCGACGTCACCTGGACTGAGACCTCATCATAAAGACTTCAAGCTGCTTCCGATATTCGAAAGTTGCAGCTTGCTTGCCCCCTCACTTTTTGGAAACGTGGCCTTTGCTTACATCAGGGAAAAGATGGGCAGATCGAGCCCCTTGGCCGAAAGTCGAGGTGGTCGCTTCGTTGACACAATTGTCAAAGTCACCAGGGAAGGTGGCGAGTTCCCAATTAGCAATCGCGTTGAAGTGGCATTTGACGACATGTCCTCTCCATTAACAATGCGCGCTGCGCATGATGGTAGCGCGGTTCTCTTCATTTGCGCACTTCATGACACCGGGGCATCCTCTAACGACTCCGAAAAGCTAAGTGGACTGTGGTTTTGGAACACAAAGCAAGCGCCTCAGCGAGTGTACCTGGAAGGTCGATGTGAAAATCCACAAGACGCATGGTTTGTCGACAACGAAAGCGGGGAGGGGCACAAGTTCACGGTGGCATGCAGTACTGGTTTTTTTCACAGCAGTGGGCATGAGGTAAGCGCCAACGGTGCAGAATCGGACACCATCTCGTTACACTCGTATTGCTTCCAGACTTACTGTGTAGATGATGGCAACGTCGATCACGAGGAAACGACGTGTGAATATGAAGGAAACCTGCTTGTGTCGTGTTCGCCAACCGAGTCTGGTCGCAGAGTCGTTGCTATTTCAAAGGAAAGGGTCACACTTCCTGGCAAAATTCGCCGATCCATGATTGTTCACGACATCGACTACGAGAGGGTACAGCAATTGCCATCAAATGTCAAGCATACAAAGGGAGCACTCTGTGCCGCGATTTCCCACAGCGGTGATTGTGTTGCTTCGCTTCACAAAACCAAAGATTCTATCGTTTTGGAGATTGCCGTAACAGGCTCACCTTACGGTTGCAGCATTTATACGCCAGTCCAGAAACTCGACATTACTCACTACCTCGAGCTTCCCACCAACCCGGCCGAGGGAGCCTTTGTCACAGACCTCGTCAAAGCGACATACGACTTGGTGTTCTCACCCTGTAACCGCTTCGTGGCGGTGGTTGATCGCCGACCACTGTTTGGCGAGCCTGCGCTCAACCATGGCGTTGTCACCATAGACCTTTCTTTAAGAATGACGTTCAATGGGTTGCGACAGCACCCCCTGTTTGCGACAACGGATCAAGCGCCGCGCTCTTTTCATTGGACAAGAACCGGGATTTGGTTGCTACCTCCGGGAACTGACGACAGCGGCACGATAGGACCTAGGGGAGGGGCCCTGTGCGTTTACGCTCCGGAAACTGTCTCGTTTGACTTATAATTAAAAGCGCAAGCGCGTGAGTACGTTGGAATGGCACGGGCCAGACGCACGAGTTTTGGATCAAGCTTGACGCGTTTGTTTTGGTTGCTGGGCACGATCAGGCACCGTGCCGCGAACTGAGCGCGTGTTTGTGTGTGTGTGTGTGTGGTAATAATAAGTTAAGGTAAACCCCCCCCCATTAAAATCTTAAAAGCACACGCGATTCAGTGCCCGCTCCGCAAACTGTTTCTGCGTCTTCGTGGACGGTTGCGACGTTCGCGCGTGCGCGAGGTAGTCGCCGCTCGGCCCATGCACGTAGAGCCCGTCGAGTCGCACGCGTTGTCTGGTCAGCGCGGTCACGGTGACGCGGCACGGGATGCCCATGGACTCGCGCAGCAGGTTGAAGCTCGTGTCGCGCGTGATCTTCATCGTCTGGCAGTCGCCTTGCATAGTGCCCACGATGCAGTCCTCGTGCCCGGTGACAACGGGAAAGGGGAAGGCCCGCCACTGGTGGTAAAAGCGGATCCGACTGCACGTGCAGCCCGCTTCGCACGTCACGCGAAAGGGACCCGTGAAGTTGGACGCGAGGTAGGCCAGCGTGACAATGACGCCGCATGCCTCGCTTGGCGGAATGGCGAGGGTCAGGCTGGCGCCGGGCGTGGTTGTGGCCCAGCCGTACTTGTGCACCAGGTGCGGCGGAGGGCTGTCGTCCACGAGCTTCCAGCCGCGCGGCTCGCATGGGTAGCGCACCACCGGCATGCCCGTCGCGGACGGGTAGCACGCCTCTTCAGAGACATGCGGGCAGTCGGACGCGTACACGGGCTCGCGCGGCAGGAGCGCCAGGTACTCACGCACTCGCGCCGCAATCTCGGCGTGGCCGCGCGCGTTGGGGTGCACCCGGTCCGTCGAGTAGAGCTCGGGGCCGTGCGGAACCTCGAGGAGCGTCGCGCGAGCGCGCCACGCGGCCCCGGCCGAGCCGTTGGTGCGTACTAATCCGGGCCAGTTGATGACGGCCATCGAGGGCGCTTTGGAGAGGCAGCGCACGCGCGCAATGAGGTCCACGAGGCTCTCCTCGCACGCGGAGTGGTACATATTGGCGCCGAGGTCTAACAGCACGGCGTCGTAGTGGTCGTGTACCACGAAGCGCCTTGTGCAGTGCAAAAAGTAGGAGGGGTCGATCGCGCTCTTGAAGTGCAGAGTGGGCTTCACGTTGTCGCCGAGGAAGGCGTGCCACGCGCGCGTGGGGTCGTTGCCCACGCCACCACCCGCCGAAACGCTGCCGCCCAGCACTAGCACCGCGGGGCTCCTGGTCTCGATCCAGTTGAATTGAATTGCACCCCACACAATCCACGACATTTGCACACGCACCCAGACACCCACACGCACACTGGGAGTGCACTCACTACCAGCTTCCCGCGCGCGTTTTAGCGGCGCAGGCGGTGGTACTGCGAGACGTGCAAAAGTGTCTCCTTCATGCGCCACGGAAAGCGTGGGTGCTACAATGGTGCTAAAATGTGTTTTTATAAACTTTAAAAAAGGTCACTTACATCACCCGTTGCTAGCTTGCCTTTACCAACACGAACAGCATTCAATTTCATCTCTTTCACTCTTTTTTCCTCGGCTCTGTGCGCATCGTTTCTATCTTTTGTCAGCGCGGATTTGTCGTCGTAGAAAGCTTTGGTGCGAATGTTTCTCGCCAACAATTCTTTGCGGATTTCGGCATGGGTATCTGGAAGTTTGATGCTATTCCACAACTTGCGGCCTTCGGGACAACACTTCATACCAGGCAAAGTAGCCAAAAACACTCGACATCTGTGTCGCTCTTTTGTGCATCGTTCATCCATGAAATACTCCACCTCGCCATTTGCCACCAACTCGTCCAAATCTTTTTCGACAGAAGAGTAAGTATTTTGCAAATCGCTTTCGTGAACTGTCATGACATTTGCAAGAGCGCGACGAAGGCCCGCTTCATTTTCAATGCCCTGAAAGGCAACTCTTCGAACCGCAAACTTTCCACACGGAAGATCGACGAGAGAGATGCCTTCAGTGTTTTTCAATGCAACAACGAATTCGCCATTTTCTTTCGCATTTAGATCGATGCCTGTTTTTTTCAGAACGGTAAAGAGATCGACGTTTTCGTACGTGTCCATTTCCTTGAGCATTGTCACGATTTTGAACTTTGCCGCATAAGATGTGATAGGAGTTCCGCATGTCGTTATGACGCGTATCTTAGATGGCAAATTGTGTTTCTCATTGATGGCTTTTGATAGTTCTTTTGACAGGTCGTCCTCAGAATCGACTTCTTCTCCACTTTCAAATTCAACTTCCTGTTCATTTCTGCGTGTACGGGCCCTTCTTTTGACCTTATTTTCTCCAGCTTGTTGCTTTGCGTTCCGTGTGCGTTCACGCTCTTGTTCTTCTCTGTATTCTTGCTTCTCCTTTTCCCGATCGCGCTTATGTTTCAGTTTTCGTTCGTGTGTGCTTATAACTCGAATCACCGCTTTACCCTTCATGGATTTCATGTTGAGCGTTCTTGAATTCTCTTGAATGCTTTTGAGTGTTATGCAATGTGACGTGGTTGACACCGGCGCCGACACCGGCGCCGACACCGGCGCCGACACCGGCGCCGACACCGGCGCCGACACCGGCGCCGACACCGGTGCCGACACCGGCGCCGTGACGGCGCCGTCACGGCCTACGCCCTGACAGCATCTGGGCAAAACTAGAAGTGTATTGGTACAAATCGCTAATCTTGTGCTATGTTCCATCAACGCATTATCGGCGAGGAGATTAGTAACGAAATGCAGGACGACGAATTCGAAGCCCCACATTCAGGTGAAGAGCAGCAAGAAATTGCCACAGTAAGCGAGGAAGAAGAAACTTTTGTGAGTCGTTCACTCAAAAGGAAGGCGCCTCCGTCCGAGGCAGAAGGTGAAAGCGAGACTGTAGAGGATAAGAGTGTTGAAGAAGACAAGGCGATGTCGCGTTATGTTGTGCAACACGGAGCTCATCGCGAATTCGGCGTTCCCCAGAAGTTTATCATCCATGAAGCAAAGAAGCCAATGTCAGTATCTTGCGGACAGCACATCAACAAAATGCTTGGGTCAAAGTCTGGCAAGGTGTGGGAAGGCCTGAGGCATTACCACGTCACAATCATGGGAGGTACACTGAAAACTACAGGAGAACACCAGGAGGGCCCTTACGTGTGTTGGAAACCACCGGAAGGCTCTTTGGAATCCAACGACGCTGACTGGCTCCGTCCTATCCCATCGAAGGTACTGGAATATTTCCAACCCATATGGATCAAGGAGATAAAGAATAAGTACCCGCACGACAAGGAGCGGTCCGACCGCTTGATCGCCTCGTATGAGTCAGTTCTCAAGTGGAACGAGAGCAAGATTGATGGAAAACCCAAGCTCAGTGTTGAAAACCTGGGCGTTGGAAACGGTGACTTGGTCGTCCTTACGAAAAAGCTAAAATCCATCCGCAGTACCGATCAGAATAAGGGAGATAACACTTCGGAAGCATCTACGTCTGTCAAGGCTAAAAATAATGACAACGACGCTAACTTCGTCACAGGTGTAGTCTCTGTGGAGGGTGCTCGCACGATCAAGCTGGGAAACGTTGACAGCGTACACACGTTTGCCATCGAGGGTGTTCTGTACGCCACGTACCTTCCTTAAGGTAGAGCTCGCATGAACGCTCGGTGTCTGACATCTTACGACGAGTCGATTTATGTGGCGAGACTGCTTCTGATGTTGAGAAAAGAAGCGGACAAGCCACACAAACCCTACCGGAATCAAGCCAACAATTTCAGGTGTGGAGTGTGCAAGCAATGCAGGAGTCTAGACTGTGGCAACTGTATCAATTGCCTAGATAAGACAAAGTTTGGCGGAGTGGGAAAAAGAAAAAAACTCTGTATGAAGCGTAAGTGTTTGCGATACCAATAAAAGAGTAGAACGTGTATCGCGCTACTGTCGAGTATTTTCACGGATGTCGGCGCCGGGTCTTCACTGCACTCACTGCACGCACTGCTAGGTCCGGGAAGCGTCCGGAGGCCGCACCTCAGGTGGTACCTGTAACGGTTTTTTGGGGGGTGTTAATACGGGACACCTTGGGGTGTAAGTACGGAACGTTGGCTGGTTACCCCCCCAAGGTGTCCCGTATTAACACCCCGGCTCAACCTGGAAGAATCGGGCTCAGCCTAGACAAGGGGTGCGCCAAAGGTGCGCCTACGGCCGAAATGCGCACCTCAGGTGGTACCTGTAACGGTTTT
>Ga0209666_1000567_pt1 | contig 28181 bp, 33 predicted proteins | sample SaaInlV_125m_DNA_FD_184679 | JGI IMG/M metagenome (GOLD analysis project Ga0209666, IMG submission 184679) | Marine microbial communities from expanding oxygen minimum zones in the Saanich Inlet - Saanich Inlet SI037_S3LV_10m_DNA (SPAdes)... | ecosystem: Environmental > Aquatic > Marine >...
TACCTATATACAATACTGAAAAGAAAACGTTGAAAATGCCACCAAAAGATTTCGTATTACCTGAGCCAGGAACACAGACTACTAACTAGTATAAATAGTAGTATGACAACTACAAATGCATTATCAAGACAACCAACTAAATTAGACTTAGCGTCTCCGGCGCAGTTTAAATTTAGTATTATCAAACTGCCAAAAGTGGAATATTTCTGTACAGCAGCTAATATACCTGGAGTTAGTTTATCTTCAATTAAACAAATGACACCACTTGCAGACATACCTATTCCTGGTGAAAAGATAGATTTTGAAAACCTAGAATGTACTTTTATGGTTGATGAAAATTTAGAAAATTATAGAGAGATACACGGTTGGTTAATGGGTTTAGGATTTCCAGCTTCAAGAACTCAATTTAGAGATATTGTAGCCTCTGGTTCTGATAGATTCCCATTACAAGGTTCTAGTCAAACAAATACAGACCCCGGTAAGGTAACAGGTGGTCCTGTGCCATTAGGTCCTGTGTTTTCAGACGCAACCTTAAACGTATTGTCAAGTAAGAATAGAGCTAATATTGAAGTGAGATTTAGTGATGTATTTCCGGTATCATTGAGTGGGTTGAGTTTCAACCAACAAGGTATGGATGTTGATTACTTATCTGCTACTGTTACCTTTCAGTACAAAATATATGAATTCGCTGTAAAAGGTGGCAAGACTTCTACTATTGTAACTTAAACCACGCTTTACTTTTTTAATAAATTATGATAGATTGGATACATTATGGATTTAGAAAAATTACAAGAACAAGTTGATAAAGATTTAAAACTAAATGAGACTGAATTAGATTTAGAATCTTTAAAAACTCCCCAATTACACAACCAATATATGAAACACTTAACAAAGTATAAACTTATGTTGAGTAGAGCCGAGTCTGAACTTCACTCCATCAAAAGAGAGAAGTGGGAATATTACACAGGCAAATCAGAAGCTTCAGTATATGCAGAGAAACCTTTTAACTTTAAATTATTAAGACAAGATGTTGACAAGTATCTTGAATCAGATACAGATATTCAACGTGCAAAACAAAAAGTAGATTACTTACAAACTGCCATAGATTTTTTAGATAGAACTATTAGACAAATTTCAAATAGAACCTTTACAATAAAAAATGCAATTGAGTGGCGTAAGTTTACATCCGGTGCCATTTAATAATGAAAAACATAAGATACCTTGTCATTGACAAGAAAGATGACGTTCATCTAAAGATAGAAGCTGATGAGGCAATTCGTAGAGATTTAGGAGAATTCTTTACCTTTGAAGTGCCTGGTTTTAAGTTTATGCCACAATATAGGGCTAGACAATGGGACGGTAAAATTAGATTATTTTCTTATCAGACAGGTCAAATATATGCAGGTTTATATCCTTACATTTTAAAGTGGTGTCAAGACAATGAAGTTGAAGTTGTTGACGCAACAAAAATAACTGATACTAAAGTTGATGAGAAAAGAGTAGATAGTTTTATACAAGCATTAGAAATACCATTTAAGGTTAGAGATTATCAAAAAGAAGCCTTCATTTATGCAACAAGAAAAAATAGAACTTTGTTGTTGTCACCTACTGCCTCTGGCAAATCTTTAATTACTTACTTGTTGGTAAGATTCAATATGTTAAGACTAAAAGAAGAAAAGAAAAAAATATTAATTATCGTACCTACTACTTCTCTGGTTGAACAATTGTTTAAAGACTTTAAAGATTATGGTTGGTCACCTGAAAGTAATGTACATAGAATCTATCAAGGTCACGATAAAGATACCCACAAAAGAGTTGTAATATCTACTTGGCAATCAATATACAATCTACCTAAAAAATGGTTTCAACAATATGGTATGATTATAGGTGATGAAGCACACTTATTCAAAGCACTTTCATTAACCAAAATAATGTCTAAACTTATTAAGTGCCCATATAGAGTTGGTATGACAGGTACATTAGATGGTTCTAAAACACACAAACTTGTTTTAGAAGGACTATTTGGTGCTGTAAATAAAGTTATATCTACAAGTGAATTGCAAGAGAAAGGTAAACTTGCAGAGCTTAAAATATACTGTTTAGTATTAAAACACGGTAAACAAGAAAGAGAATTTTTAAAAGGTAAAACATATCAAGAAGAAATGGATTTTATTGTAACCAATGAGAAGAGAAACAAGTATATAAGAAACTTGGCCTCTGGTCTACAAGGTAATACATTGTGTTTGTTTCAATATGTAGAAAAACACGGAAAGGACCTTTATGAATCAATCAAACAAAAAGCTGAAGACAAACAAGTTTTCTATGTTCACGGAGGTGTTGAAACTGAACAAAGAGAAAAAATTAGAGAACTTACAGAAAAGGCTGACAATGCTATTATCGTTGCGAGTTATGGGACTTTCTCTACCGGCATTAACATTAGGAATTTGCATAACATTATTTTTGCTAGTCCTAGTAAATCCAGGATAAGAAACTTGCAATCAATTGGTAGAGGTCTCCGTTTAAAAGACGATAATACACACGCTACGTTATATGATATTGCAGATGATTTGACACACAATGAGAAAGAGAATTACACTCTGGCTCACTTTAGAGAACGGATAAATATATACAGCGGCGAAGACTTTGATTATGAAATACATAACGTGGAGATGAACAATGCACCAACAAATTAAAACAAATATAAAGTTAATTAAACTGATTAATGGTGATGACATAGTTTGTCATTTACCGGAAAAAGATAATCAGTTACCAGATGATTCGCCTTTATTAAGATTAGAAAAACCATTACAAGTTAAATATATTCCACAGTTTACACCTCAAGGATTTAAAGATTACATTGCTTTGATTCGTTGGGTAAACTTTTCTCCTGATAATATTATTACTATTCCAAAAGATAAGATAATGACCATTGCTGGTGCTACTAAAGAAATGACTAAACAATATGGTGAAATATCAAGAGAGTATCATACAATAAGGCCACCACAACAAGGTACTGGTGTAAAGTCTTATGAAGCTAAAGAATTAACTTCGGAAGACCAAAAGAAGATTAGAGAGATATTTGAAGAATGGGAAGATGATGATGAGTTTGAGAAAACTATCCATTAAAGGAGGTGTTCTTGAAAACGCTACACCGCTCATTATACACAGGAAAAAAACATTGTCAACCTTAATTTGAAATTAATCTTGGCATTGACAATTAGATAAAAATAAGATATTATGAATCTTAAATGAGGATATTATGGCAAGACAAAAATCAAAACCAGAACATTACGTAAATAACAAAGAATTCTTAGCTGCTATGGTTGAGTATAGAAACTCTGTACTATTGGCTGAAAAGAAGAAACAACCTAAACCACCAGTAACCGATTATATTGGTAGTTGCTTTTTAAAAATAGCTAATCACTTATCGTATAGACCAAACTTTATTAATTACACATACAGAGACGATATGATTTCTGATGGTATAGAAAACTGTTTACAATACCTAGGCAATTTTAATCCAGATAAATCTAATAACCCTTTTGCATATTTCACACAAATTATATATTATGCATTTATTCGTAGAATACAAAAAGAAAAGAAACAAACTACAATCAAACAAAAGATGATTGCAGAGGGTAATTATGACGATATGACCTTACATCCAGGTGAAGATAGAGATTTTAAAAATCAGTTTAGTGAATATTTAAGAGCTAATTTACCTAGAGAAGAAACATCCGAAGAAGACAAGAAGCCCAAAAAAGCAGTTAAGAAAAAGAAATAATGAAGATAGCGATATTAAATGATACTCACTTTGGTGTGAGAAACGATAGTCCAGCTTTTATAAAATATCAGAATAGATTTTATGATGAACTATTTTTTCCTTATCTAAAAGAAAATAATATTAAAACGTTGATACATCTAGGTGATGTGGTAGATAGAAGAAAGTTTATTAACCACAATACAGCACACAATTTCAAAAATCATTTTTGGAATAAACTAGAAGAAGATGGTATTGATACACATATTATCATTGGCAATCACGACACATATTACAAGAATACAAATGAAGTAAACGCTTTACAGAATTTAGAGATTAATAAAAATTCTAAAGTATACACACAAACAACAGAGGTTGAATTTGATAACTTACCTATACTATTCATACCTTGGATTTGTGACGATAACGAAGTAGAATCAGTAGAGAAAATTAAGAATAGTACCTCACCTATTGCAATGGGTCATTTAGAAGTCAAAGGCTTTGAAATGCACAACGGACATTTTAACGACCACGGACAAGAGAAGTCTATGTTTAAAAGGTTTGAAAAAGTATTATCAGGACACTTTCACAAGAAGTCAGATGATGGCCAAATATATTATATGGGAACACAATATGAAATGACTTGGTCAGATTATAATTGTCCAAAAGGATTTCATATATTTGATACAGACACCAGAGACTTGACAAGAGTATCAAATAATATTAAGATGTTTAAGAAAATAATTTATGATGATAAACAAACTAATTACAATGAATTTGACATTACACCATATGATGAGTGTTTTGTTAAACTAATTATATCTCAAAAAACAGATAATGATATGTTTAATAACTTGATGGATAAACTGTACAATCAAATCAATGTACACTCGGTTGACGTTATTGAAGATATGTCAGATGTTAATGTGTCTGTTAAACAGGATATAATTGAACAAGGCGAAGATACATTAACATTTTTAGGAAACTATATTGACCAAACAAATACAGACCTAGACAAACAAAAATTAAAAGCTTTTGCAAAAGAGCTATATAGTGAGGCAAGTGAATGACAGTAGAAGTAAAAGGTAATTTTGGTGCAAATTTTGGTCCGTTTGTATATAATTATACAGCAGACGATAATCTAATCAATGGACTATTAGAAAGAGCACAACAAAAAACACCAGGTAGTGGTAATAAAGAACTAGCAGGTGTGATAGAAGACCAACGTGGTTATTCTAGTGAAGACAAAAAATGGTTTGTAGAGGCATTTCAACCATACATTTCAGATTACGCTAGAAAAAATTGTCACTTTAGAGGTGGTGAGTGGTCAAAAGGTTGGACAGATAAATTTGAATTGATGAGTTTATGGATTAACTTTATGAAATCAGGAGAATCTAATCCTGTTCATCATCATAGTGGACAAATAACTTGGGTAATTTATTTAGAAACGCCTGATTTAGAAAAAGAACGAGAAGAGTATCAAGGTAGAAGTGTAGGACCTGGTGGTATTTGTTTTCATTATGGAGAACCACAATTTCCAGAATGGGCTTCACATACGTATGGTTATGTTCCTAAAAAAGGTGATATGTGGATTTTTCCAGCATTATTACGACACGAAGTTATCCCTTTCAAATCAGAGGGTACTAGAATTAGTGTATCAGGTAATTTCTTTTTCAAAAATCCAAATGAAAAATCTGGTATTATCGAAACAGCAATAGACCAAGACGCAAAGCATCCAAGAGCATAATGATATTATTTAAAAGACTAACTTATAAAAACTTTTTATCAACTGGTAACGTACCTATCGTTGTCAATCTTGATATGTCTCAAACTACATTAATTGTAGGAACAAACGGCTCAGGCAAATCTACTTTGCTTGACGCCTTATGTTTTGCCTTGTTTAATAGACCATTTAGAATTATTAAAAAAGAACAAATGGTCAATACTATTAACAATGGTGATTGTGTGGTTGAGGTAGACTTTGAGGTTGGTACTAAAAAGTTTAAAGTACGTAGAGGTATCAAACCAAATATATTTGAGATTTTTTGTGACGGCAAAAAGTTAAATCAAGACGCCAACAATATAGATTATCAAAAGTATCTTGAACAAAATATAATGAAGTTAAACTACCGGTCTTTTATTCAAGTAGTATTACTAGGCTCATCATCTTACGAACCGTTTATGAAGATGAAACCAAGATACAGACGAGAAGTTGTAGAAGAGATACTTGATATTAGAGTTTTTGGCCTTATGGACCTAATTTTACGTTCCCAACAGAGTGATTTACAAAAAAAGTTGACGGAGGTGAGGCACCAATGTGAGTTAATAAAGACCAAGTACGAAACTGAAGCAAAGTATCTAAAGACGCTGGAGACCAAAGGTAGCGACAACCAGGCGGTAGTGCAAAATAGACTAGAAGAAAATAACAAAAATAAGATAGAATATGAAACAAAACTACAAAAACTAAATGAAGAGATAGCCATTAGTCAAAATGAACTACAAGGCAAGGAAGAAGTTGAAACTAAACTAAATCAGTTGAATAAACTAGAAACAAAAATAGAAACAAATATATCTACACACAAGAAAACTTTAGACTTCTTTAAAGATAATGATAACTGTCCTGTTTGTACACAACAGATTGACCAAGATTTTAAGGGAAAGAAATGCGAAGAAGAACACGGTACAATTTCCAAACTAGAAAGTGGTCTAGTCCAGCTCGTAGAAGAAATATCAAAACACGAACAAAAAGTATCAACTTTCTCCAAGGTTTCAAACAAAATCTCCAATATGAATTTGGACTTGGCAAAAATAACATCATCATTAGAAAGTCTGAAATCTCATAGTGACCAAATACAACTAGATATTAATAATTTCAATAATAAAGACGTAGATATAGAATCAATTAAACTTGAACTGGAAAAGATGTCAGCAGACCTTGGTGTTGCAGACGCTAACCTTACAGATGTACAAGAAGAAAAAGGTTATGTAGATGTGTTAAGAGAAATACTAAACGACAAAGGTGCTAAAGCACAAATCATTCGTAAGTATGTTCCTATTATGAATAGTCTTATTAACAAATATCTACAAGCAATGGACTTTTATATTTCATTCAACCTAGATGAAGAGTTTAACGAAACAGTTAAATCAAGATTCAGAGATACCTTTAACTATAATAACTTTAGTGAGGGTGAGAAGATGAGAATAGACTTAGCATTATTATTTACTTGGCGTGATATTGCAAGAATGAAGAATAGTACAAATACAAATCTACTAATACTAGATGAGATATTTGATTCATCACTAGACGGCCAAGGTATGGATGATTTCTTTAAAATCATTAAACAATTTGAAAAAGAAAATATCTTTATTATATCTCATAAAGGTGATATACTATTTGATAAATTTACTAACATAATAAAGTTTGAAAAGGTACAAAACTTTACACAACTAGGGACAATATAATGGCAGATAAGGAAATAAAACAATTAGGACTAATACCAGCAAATGACATTAGAGTAAACACAGCAATTGCTCCGTTTAAAGATGAAATGTTAAAAGAACACAGCTTTGAAAATAGAGCTGAGGTTTCTAAAGCAATGTTTATGTGTATGAAAAAATACGGTGGTGTAGGTCTTACCTGTAATCAAGCAGGTCTTCCTTTTAGAATGTTTGTAATGGGTAATCATTTATCACTAAACAACGGTGAAAAGTATGCTTGTTGGAATCCTAGAATTGTAGCAACCTCTGAACAGACATTATTAGGTCAAGAGGGTTGTTTAACATTTCCGTATCTATTTTTAAAGATTGATAGACCACGTACTATCAATGTAGAATATGAAGATGATGATGGCAAATTAATTAAGAAAGAATTTACAGACCTGTTCTCTCGAATCTATCAACACGAATTTGACCACACAATGGGTATTACATTTGTTGAAAAGGTATCAAAACTCAAATTTGATATGGCCAGAAAGAAGGCTGAAAAAGCATATAAACGTGACCTCAAAATAGCAGAATTAGAAAAATCTAATAAGGCTTGACATTTCTAATAATTTAATATAGGATGAATATATTAATAATTGAGAAAGAGAATTATGGGTTATTCGTGGAAGAAAGGTATGTCTGTTGACGACCAATGGCAAAGTTGGCAAGATAATACAGACTTATCTAAAATACCAGATATTGATACAGATACATTAAAAGAGACAATCATAAAAGATTTGACCTTTGTATCTGCTATGACAGTACAAGAGTATACCCTTTATCAAAAATTTCAAGAAGTAAAATTCAGATACCCTACAGCAGAAACTAATTCATTCTTTGATGATAAGCCTGCAATGTTGAGACCTGACCAAGCAACAGTTATACAGGAAGTTAAAAACAATTTTTGGTTACCTGAAGACCCCGAAGAATATTTAGAATTACAACCTGAATTAATATGGACAGATGGTGCAGATGTTACCTCACATACAAATGCCAAAGGTTCTGAAATTTGGAATGCATTAAGAACATTTTTATCTACAATGAAAAACAATAGTAATATTGGTAGAAATCTTAACTTTCTAATTAGAGATAAAGTTACCAAGAAGTATCTTGGTGTCACTTGTATGAGTAGTGACTTTTTAGACCTTACACCTAGAGACAATTATATTGGTTGGGAAAGAGAAGCCAAGACGCAGAGAATGATTAATCATACCTGTATCGGGTCTACAATTGTACCAATTCAACCTTTAGGGTACAACCTGGTAGGTGGCAAACTACTGGCACTTTTATGCCTATCTGATACAGTTGAAAAAACCTGGGAACACCAATATAAAGACAAATTAGTAGGTGTAACCACAACTAGTCTATATGGTAAGACAAAAGTAATACCATTATCACAATATGATAGACTAAAAAACTGGAAGAAAATGGGTTGGACTGCCGGTTCAGTTTCATATGAGCCTGAAAAAACAACCAACACTATGATACAACAATGGTTAATGAAGAATCACACATACAAATTCTTTGAATGGTATGTTGCTAAAAAAGATAGTGGTCAACCTCATAAAAGAGACCATAGAAATAGAAGTAGAGCATTCACATATAGTAAACTAGGTATTGATAAGAAATTACAAAAGTCTGAACACGCTAGAGGTATCTACTTTGGTGAATTATATGAAAACACTAATCAATTTTTAAGAGAAGAGATTAAAGAAGATAAATTGATTAGAAAATTTGATAATTCAGTAGAAGCATTAACAGAATTATGGAAGACCAAGTATGCCAAGAAGAGATTAAACAGTTTAAAGAAACAAGATAGAGTTTCAAAAGAGACCCATTTCTATGATGATATAATCTATTTGAATTGGGAAGAGTGTAAATCAAAATATCTTGCTGATGTCGGCAGATAATTTAACAACTTTCAAAAAAGGAAATATAAATAAAAATGAATTCATTTGACGAATATCAAAAATTAGCTAAGTCAACAGCAATTTACGACAAGAAACACGCTGTATTATATCCAGCTCTAGGCCTTGCCGGTGAAGCAGGCGAAGTAGCGAACAAAGTAAAGAAACTATTAAGAGACGGATATGAGAACAATAAGGATTATCGTGAAGCGTTATCCTCTGAAATTGGCGATTGCCTTTGGTATATCAGTATATTGGCTGATGATATTGGGTTTAAGCTTTCCGACATTGCTAACAATAATATCGTAAAACTAAAAGACAGACAGGCAAGAGGCGTAATTGGTGGCTCTGGTGACAACAGATGAAACACAGAGTCGTAATCGCAACAGGTGGATTTGACCCCTTACATTCAGGACATTTAGAATACCTAAAGTGTGCCAAAGCACTAGGTGAGGTATTGATTGTAGGTCTGAATTCAGATGAGTGGTTGACCAGAAAAAAAGGTAAATCCTTTTTACCATTCTACGAGAGAAGAGAAGTCTTATTTAATCTAAAATCGGTAGACAATGTTATCAATTTTGATGACTATGACGATACAGCTATTGACGCAATTCTAAAAGTAAAGAAGTTTTATCCACTAGCAGATATTATATTTGCAAATGGTGGAGATAGAAACAATGACAATATACCAGAGATTGAATACTTTAAAAGTGATGATTGGATTAAATTTGAATCTGCTGTAGGTGGTTCTACCAAATCTAACTCCTCATCTAACATACTTGAAAATTGGGTCACCAGTACAACGGAGAGAGATTGGGGTCACTATAAAGTATTACATAATGATAGTGGCATTGTAAAAGTAAAAGAGTTAATTGTTGAGCCTGGCAAGTCTTTATCAATGCAGAAACATCAAGAAAGAGCTGAACATTGGTTCATTTCAAGTGGTAAGGCTACTGTTTATACAATTGGTGACGGTGCAGATAAACGAGAAGACTTACTTGGAACGTTTAAAATGTTTGATAATTTACATATTAACAGAGAACAATGGCATAGACTTGCAAATGAGACTAGCGAATCGTTGCGAATCGTTGAAATCCAATATGGTTCCAGCACAAGGGAAGACGATATTATACGAAAATAGAACAAAAGTAGAACACTATCAAGTCGGTAATCGTTACCTGGTAACAAAAAAAATAATTAATTTAACGCTTGACTTTCATAAAAAACTCCTGTAGGATATAAACATAATGAAAAAGGACACTAACACTATGATAAATCTTGATGTTAAAGGCTATCTAGCCAAACTAATCGCTACAGAGAATATAATAATTCAACACAACAAAGTATCAACTGCCTCTTTTGATGTAAAAAATAGAGTGCTTACATTACCTATCTTTAAAGAACAAAGTGGTGATGTATATGATATGTTAATTGCTCACGAATGTGCTCACGCTTTATATACACCATATAAAGAATGGGAAGGCATTACTGACCCCGAGTTAAGAGCATATGTAAATGTGTTAGAAGATACAAGAATAGACAAATTAATTCAAGCAAAATACCCTGGTATTGTTAAAAACTATATGAATGGTTTTGACATACTTGAAACTAAAAATTTCTTTGGTCTTATGGGTAAAGACATTAATAAAGAACTAATGATTATTGACAAAATTAATTTAAGAAGTAAATCTCTTAACAGGCTCCCTTTTGTTTTTGGTGATGTTGATAATAAATGGTTGGCTAAAGTTGACAAGATTGTTACCTTTGAAGATACAATTACTTTAGCCAAAGAATTGTTAGAATATCAAAAAGACCAAGTACAGGAAATGAAAAAGTTACCTGACTTTGATAATTTAGAAATTGTTAAATCATACAATCTAGGTAAAGATGAGTTTGATTTTGATGATGAAGAAGACATTGAAGAGAATACGGACAAAGGTGATGAAGCAAATGATTTTAATAATTTTGGTGATGAGCAAGCTGATGATGAAAAACCAGCAGAGCAAGACGGCGAATCAAATAACGTAGAAGAAGACAAAGAGTCTGATGAGAATGGTAAAGAAGCTGCTACTCACTATGGTCCTGGTTCAGGTGGTGATAGTGAGTCTGATAAACTATTAAGAGCGGTGACTCAAGATTCATTTGATAATAAAAAAGAACAATTGTTAGATGAAAAAGTTAAAGGTCTTATATATGGTAATATTCCAGAGCCATCATTTAAAGATGGTTTGACTTCTTATAAAGATTTCTTAAAAGCTTTTGATACACTAAAAGTAGAATCTAAAAAATATGGTACAGATGTTGTTAAGTACGATTCTTGGTTACAAGAAAAATACAAAAAGTTTCTTAAAGATAACAAGAAAACTGTTTCATATCTTGTAAAAGAATTTGAAATGAAGAAAGCTGCAACTGCTTATAAAAGAGCAAGTACAGATAAAACTGGTATTATTGACCCATTAAAATTACCTAATTACAAACATAGTGATGACATCTTTAAAAGATTAACAGTTATTCCAGATGGTAAAAACCACGGTATGATTATGTTGCTTGATTGGTCAGGTTCTATGAGTGATGTATTGAATCAAACTGTACACCAATTGATTAACTTGGTAGAGTTTGTTAGAAGAGTTAATATACCTTTTGAAGTTTACTTCTTTACTAGTGAAAGAAAATATGCAAGTGAGCATTCTAATTATGACAAATCATTCAACCATAAAAATGGTGATTGGTATTTTGAAAACTTTAATTTAGTTAATTGTGCTAGTCACAAAATGACTAAAAGACAATTAGACGCCGCTATGATGTATATGTTTCATATGGGCGATTATTATTCATCTAATTATGGTAGATATAATCCTAGAATTCCTTATGACTATAAGCCTTCTTGTTATGGGTTACCTAGAGAATTCAATCTTGGTAATACACCTTTGAACGAAGCACTTATATATCTTAATAAGTTGGTACCAATGTTCAAAAAGAAATATGGTATTGAGATTATGACACTAATCACATTAACAGATGGTGGCGCTAACGGTATTAGAGGTAGAGTTAAGGGTTCAGAGGGTGATGAATACGGTAGTGATTGGCATAAAACAAAAGTTTATAATATTGGTAAAAAAAGATTGCAACAACCAGCTCATACTGATGGTGAAAATCTAACAGCAATGTTATTAAACCACATTAAATCTGAGCACAATGTAAATGTTATTGGTTTCTTCCTTCTAAAAAGAATTAGAAAGTGGGACCTAGAGAGAATGTGTGTTGGTAAAACATATATTGATAGAGAAAAAGAATACAATCAGATGAGAAAGCAGATGACAAAAGAAAAAGCAGTTGCTGTTGACAAGCCTGGTTATAACAAATACTTTATCTTAAATGGTAAAACTATGGATGTTAAAAACTTTTCAATGGCTGACGCTACTGTTAAGAAAGGTACTTCAAGTGAATTGAAAAGAATCTTTGCTGGTTCTATGAAAGACCGAATCACTTCAAGAGTAGTTTTAAATAAATTCATTCAGGAGGTTGCATAGATGGTTCCACAACCATTGCCTGGTAACAAAAAAATAAAGGGTTGCCAAATGCTAATTTCTATGATAGGATATACGTATAATAAATAATGAAAACTGTGAAAGGACATTACACTATGTTAAATACGAAACAACAAGAGTTTGTAGACCACGCCGTTAAAAAGTTTGGCACAAACGAATTAACTGTTATGCAACTTAAAGAAGCCAACAAAAAGTTTGGTTGTAAGTATGCACCACAATGGTTGATTAAGAATACTGATTACAAAGTTGGTAAATCTTTATTCAAACTACCTACTGAAAACGATACAACTGAAAGCATAGTCGGTGAGACCGAGAATGTTTTACCAGTTGAGAAGACTAATACTGAAGCTGCATATGTGGTTTCTTCATTAGTTGGTAACATTGTTCCTAAAAAGGATCCTGTGTTCGTTTCATTTGGTAATTATCCAGATTTAAAATCAATTGTAAAATCTAATATGTTTTATCCTGTATTCATTACAGGTTTATCTGGTAACGGTAAGACTATGGGTGTGACCCAAGCTTGTGCCGAATCAAAGAAAGAACTTATTAGAGTTAACATTACAATTGAAACAGATGAAGATGACCTTTTAGGTGGTTACAGACTTAAAGATGGTCAAACTGTTTGGCAAAATGGTCCTGTTATCGAGGCGATGGAGAGAGGTGCATTATTACTTCTTGATGAGATTGACCTTGCTTCTAACAAGATTATGTGTTTACAACCGATACTTGAAGGTTCAGGTGTTTATGTTAAGAAGATTAACAAGTTTGTAAAACCTGCTAATGGTTTCAATGTTGTTGCTACTGCCAATACAAAAGGTCAAGGTAGTGATGACGGTAAATTTATAGGTACTAACGTACTTAACGAGGCGTTCTTGGAAAGATTTCCAATTACCTTTGAGCAAAAGTATCCTACTGCTAAGATTGAAGAAAAAATCCTAGTTGGTACTCTTGCCAAGTCTGGTAAAAAAGACGCTGACTTTTGTAAGAAGTTGGTAACTTGGGCTGATGTAATCAGAAAGACCTACTTTGATGGTGGTGTTGATGAGATTATATCAACTAGAAGATTAGTACACATTATTCAAGCCTATACAATCTTTAATAGCAAAGTAAAAGCGATTGAAGTTTGTACGAATAGATTTGATGATGATACAAAGAATTCGTTTATGGAGTTATACACCAAGGTTGACGCTGGCGCTTCTGCTGAGCAGATTGCCGAACAGACTCGACAGAGTGAGATAGCTGCTCAAACGGATGAGGACGATAATTCCTCGGATGACGCTGACGTTATCTAAATTTATATAGTGTAAGTCCTAGTGGTGAGGTGTAGTGGCCTCACCACGTTTTACACGGAAAGAATTATGTTTGATATAGAACACGCAATATTATTTTTGTTTATAAGCATACCATTTACTATTGGTATTTTGTATTTAATACTTAATTGTATTGATTCAAGTAATGATGATGAGGAGAGGAGGTAATAATATGAGTATAACAGTAGAAGTTAGAGGCGGAAACCTTGAAAAAGCTATGAGAGTGCTAAAGAAAAAAGTACAAAAAGAAGGCATTGTCAAGGAGTTAAGAGCCAAACAATACTATCAAAAACCTTCCGAAATCAAAAGAGAGAAGAAAAAAGAGGGTATCAAGAATTTCAAAAAAAAGATGAAGAAACTTGAACAACAAAGATAGATTTCCCGCCTGTGCTTAAATGATGATAAATATGGTGAGTAGGCAGCTCGTAAGACCTACGGCGTGGAGAGGCGACCAGAGCCTGTTGAAATAAACGAACTGGTTAGAGTTTGGTGATTCTCTATAAAAATCACCACCTAATTCGGGTTCATTGGTCTTCGTAGCACTACGGTGATAGGCTTAGTAAGATAAGTTAGTATAATGAGGGTGAGACCTACCTCAACCCAAATGTATTCAGTAGAGCGAGAGTGAACCTGAATAGTGGATTGTTTCAGCATTTGCGCTTAGTTTCGCACCACTTTAAACAAACAAACTAAAGCTGCGAGTTAATGTTTTGGTAGTTTTAAACTCAAAAAAGAAAAACTACCATTATAAATAACAATGAACCGGTTGTTTATTAAATTCTAGTAGAATTTTTTAAGTAAACAATCATTAATAATACGAGGAGTATTAGATATGTATATATCAGACCTAAGAAAAGGTGACTACAAGTTACCTGACGCAGTAAAAAATATCGACTTAAAAAAATCACTAAACGCCTATGAAGAAAGCAAACATTTGTTTTCAATTAGTGAACAAGTTGATAAACATTTTAACAAAAGACTAAAATTTCCATTTACACCAACAGAATTAAAATCTGACAAAGGATGGAAAGAAATAGGTATCAAACCTGACGGTGTTGATTTTCAAACAATCGACCAGAAAGTTAGAAAAGGCCGTAGTTTTGACACTTATGCTTGGATTCCTAATGATATGGTATACACCAATACTATTCATAATAGAGGAGACAATATTAATTTTACAAATATATCTACACATTTGGATTTGAGAGGCGGCCTATTTTGGCAAGCTCTGAATATTACCGTAGTTGTATATTATGCTAAAGATGGAACATATAAATTTGTGACCGTGATTGGCAATCATTGTACAGCAAAATCCATTATTGTAAGTGGACTTGGTGCACCTGTATTTGCTAGAGTTGTTTGTTTAGGTAAAGAAACATCTTTAGATGAAATCAGAAAGTTTGGTGCTATTATTCACCATACAGATAGTGATAGAAGAACAAATCAAGGCGCTGAAGATAGATTAGTTTCAGGTGCTCAAGCTGGCGAACCTCAATATGAAAATACAATGAGAGTTTTGGTTGATATGGGATTTGATATTAAAAATCAGGTAAAACAAAACGGTAAAGTTTTGAAAAAAATATCTTCTCCTACATCTTTAATGGCTATTATCAAAGAGTTTGATTATGATTTAGTAAAAGAAAATGTTGCTTTATTAAACTCTGCTTATCCAAATGATACAACAATACTAACGGGTGGGTTATCAGTATTGACAACAATTAGACATTATTTTGATAATAAGATTAATAAACAAGATTTTGAGAATTGGTTTATGGAGTGGTCAGGCCAATTTGAACAATCAGATATATTTCCTAATTCAGGTAAAAACAAAGAAGTTATGATACCTGTTATGGAATTAATTAAAAATATCAATAGATGGAGTAAAAAAAATCTGAAAAGAAAACAGGTTTTAATTAGTATGAAAGATATTTACAAAGTTATTCCAGAAGATAAACTAGAAAATATCTAATAAAAATTTTATATGGGGGTTGTAATTTTAAAAACAATCCCCATATAAATAACTATGATACGCTCATAAGAGGTATCAAACATTAACTTGCTTAACAAAGGAGATTAAAATGACTAATCACAAAGCAATTCATTCAATTTTTACTGGACTAAAACCGTTTACCGTGGGGTTTGACGATATGTTTGAACATTTAGATAGTGTTCACAACCATATTCCACATATGACGGCTAATAACTATCCACCATACAATATCGTAAAGACAGGTTCTTTGACATATGATATTGAAGTGGCATTGGCTGGTTATGGTAAGAAAGATGTATCAGTAAACTATGAGGATAATATCCTTAAAATCGAATCAGTAAAAAGTAAAGACGAAAAAGAAGTTGAAGACAATGATGGTGTATTACACAAAGGCATTGCTAAAAGAAACTTTATGAAACACTTTACAATCGCTGATGATGTTGAAGTTAAAGGTGCTGAATTAAAAGATGGACTTTTGAAAGTATCTTTAGAGAAGATTGTTCCAGACCATAAGAAGGCTAGAACTATCAATATCAAATAATAATAAAACTAGAGGCGTTCCACTATTGACAATGGGACGCCTTTAGTATATGATGTATAAATAATGATGATAAGGAATTTTATATAATGTGGTCAAATGATGAACAATCTGTTATTACAGAAATCAATAAACTACCTATATTTGCAAATGATAATTTAAATCTGGTCAGTACAAACTATGCTAGGTTTGACGCTGAAAATGATAATTACATTTGTGAAATCAAAAAAAGAAATTTTGAAAGTTACCATAAGTATGCAGTAGAGGGTTTGATTCTTGAAAAAAAGAAGTACGAATCACTCTTAGCAAAAGCAACACCTGGTAAACAAGCACTATACGTTAATCTATTTACAGATAACAAAATGGTGATATGGAATTTAACACAACTTACAAACGAAGGCCACGATTTCTCTTGGTTTAACAAGAAAATGAATAGAGCCACATTTAGAAGTGTTAATAATAAGACCGATAAAGAAGTTTCTTTATTGAAGATTGAAACCAGCATTGACAATAATGCTAAAGTTTGATATATTATAAAAATGCGGATGTCGTATAAAAGTATTATGAGACGTTACCAACGTTTAGAAGTAGGGGCAGTACCTACCATCCGCTCCATTAATACTATGAGGAGAACTACATAATGAACCTAACAAGTGATACGGTTGCCATACTAAAAAACTTTTCTGACATTAATCAGAATATTTTGGTAAAACCAGGCAACAAAATTCAAACTATCTCTACGTTGAAAAACATTTTAGCAGAAGCTGAAATTACAGAGAAGTTTGACCAAGAGTTTGCTATCTATGATTTACCTGAATTTTTAAGAGCTATTGACCTATTTGATAAGTCAGACCTTAATTTCAATGGTGGTCAGAATTTAGTAATCAAAGACAACAATTCAAAACAATCAATTAAATATTTCTTTGCAGATAAATCGGTTGTGGTTGCACCAACAAAATCAATTAATATGCCTGATAAGTTTATTACATTTACATTGTCTAAAGACAATCTTGCTAAACTTATGAGAGGTGTTAATACATTAAATCTACCAGACATTGCAGTAAAAGGTGATGGTAAGACTTTAAGTATTGTTGCTGTTGATAAGAAAACACCATCAAACGATTATTCAATTTCATTAGGAGATACAGACAAAACATTTACTGCCTATTTCAAGACAGAAAATATGAAGATGATTCCTGATGATTATGATGTTGCAATTTCACAACAGAAAATAAGCCATTTCATATCAAAAGGCAAACCTATTCAATACTGGATTGCTATTGAACCTGACTCTGAATTTTAGAGGTAGGTATATATGAGTGAATTTTTGTGGGTTGAAAAATACCGTCCTAAAAAAATACAAGATTGTATTTTACCTGAAGATACTAAAAAAACATTTTCAGAGTTTTTAAAACAAAAAGAAATACCTAATCTACTTCTATCTGGTACTGCTGGTACAGGTAAAACTACCGTAGCACGTGCCTTATGTGAAGAATTAGGTGTTGACTATATTATAATCAATGGGTCAGATGAAGGCCGACAGATTGATACGTTGAGACATAAGATTAAAAACTTTGCCTCTACTGTATCATTAACTGAAACATCAGCACATAAAGTGGTGATTGTAGATGAGGCAGACTATATGAATGCCGAATCAGTACAACCTGCTTTAAGAAACTTCATTGAGACTTTTCATAATAATTGTAGATTCATATTTACTTGTAATTACAAAAGTAAAATTTTACCAGCATTACATAGTCGTTGTACCGTAATTGACTTTGCCATTAGGAATGGTCAAAAGGTTAAGACAGCACAGGCGTTGATGAAACGACTAGGTAAAATACTTAAAGATGAACAAGTTGAATATGATGAAAAGGTATTAGCTGAACTTATACAAAAACATTATCCAGATTTCAGACGGACTATCAATGAACTTCAAAGATATTCTGTACGAGGTAAGATTGATAATGGTATTCTGTTTAGTTTATCAGAGGCAAATACTAAAGAGTTGGTGACCATTCTTAAAGAGAAAAGGTTTAATGATATGCGAAAGTGGGTCATTAACAATCTTGATAAAGAACCATCATCTTTGTTTTCAACAATTTATAATCTGTTGTACTCTACGTTAGAAGGCAATTCTGTACCTCAAGCTGTATTAATTATTGCAGGATATCAATATAAATCTGCTTTTGTTGCTGACCAAGAGATAAATATGGTCGCTTGTTTAACAGAAATTATGGCAAATTGTAAATTCAAATGATAAGAAGTTTAAGAAAATTAATTGTAAAAGTCAGAATGACCTACGCAGACATACGAGGTCACCACGGTAAAAGGTGGAACTATGAACCTGGCGATTACTATATGGGTAGAGCGAATGTACGAACTAAAAGATTATCTAAAAGCGATAAATGAGACCAAAACACCATTACTAGACACAGACGATATAACTTGGGAGAAGAAATTTTCCCCTTTTGTTATTAATAGATGTTTGTCTATGTTCTATGATACAATAATGCACAGCAACGAAATGAATGGCTTGCATTTCTTACCAAAACGTATGCAATTCCACTATTTGATAAATAGTATTAGGAAGAAAAAGCGATTTGGTGGGAAGTGGTTATCACAATCCAAACTAAAGAATTTAGACGTTGTAAAAGAGTATTATGGATATAGTAATTCAAAAGCAAAAGAAGCTCTTAACCTACTTTCAGACGGCCAGATTGAAGAATTAACAATGAGCCTGAATAAGGGTGGGAGAAAAAGAAAATGAGTGAAAATATTAATTGGTCGCCAGAGCAAATGCTTGAAGTAACCATAAAACAACCTGACGATTTTCTAAAAGTCAGAGAAACATTAACAAGAATCGGTGTAGCAAGTAGAAAAGATAAGACATTATTTCAGTCTTGTCACATCTTACACAAACAAGGCAAATACTTTATAACACATTTTAAAGAACTGTTTGCTTTAGATGGCAAATCATCTACATTAGTTATCAACGATATTCAAAGAAGAAACACAATTGCATTATTATTACAAGACTGGAATTTGATTGATATTGTTGACAAATCAAGAGTAGAAGACAAGGCGCCATTATCTCAAATCAAGGTTTTACCGTTTAAAGAAAAGAATGATTGGACATTAAACGCTAAATATAATATAGGTAAAAAACCAACAGATATGGATAAAGATGGCAACAATGCAGGTCAGCAAGTTTAAAGACTATCTAACAGAAGCAAAAGAACCAAAAGACTTTTTAAGGTTACTGATTATTACAGATGAACCTGAAGAGGCTAAAACTTTTCATACTGCTGATAGATTAAAAGAAGAATGTGATAAGTTAAATTATCCATATTATCTTTTCAAACTATCTGGTGGTTACACTACGTTAGAAGATGGTGTCCGTAAATTTCATAACAAAGACGATAAAAAAGGTTTTGAAGTTGGTGCTATGACAGTTGCTGTAGTACGTGGTTCTATTACAAGAAAAGATAGTTGGTTAGACCTTGTTTCAATTCTTGAAAGAGCAAACTCAACACTTGTAAACCCTAGAACTACAATTAATATATGTGCTGACAAATATAGAACAGCATTAAGACTTGCAGATTATGGTTTGACACAACCACAAACTAAATTAATTAGTGACCCCGAAAAATCAAATGAACAAGTTGATGAATCAGGTATTAAGTTTCCTCTTATAATGAAAACATTAAGAGGTAGTAAAGGTGTTGGTGTATTATTTGTTGATAGTCCAAAAGGTTTAGATTCAATAGTACAGTTAATTCATAAACAAGATGAAGACGCTGACTTATTAATACAAGAATATATTAAAACAGATTATGATGTTAGAGTACATATCCTAGGTGGTAAATTTCTAGCGGCTATGAAAAGACCAGTTATCGAAGGAGATTTCAGGTCGAATGTATCACAAGGTTCAGAACCACAAAAAATTAAACTAACAGAATTAGAGATAGAAGAATCTTTAAAGGCTTCTAAAGCAGTTGGTGGATATTGGACGGCAGTTGATTTTATACCTAGTAAAGACAGAGTGAATAAACCACCGTTTATGTTAGAAGTAAATTCATCACCTGGAACAGAGGGTATTGAAGACGCTACAGGTATGAATATTGCAAAAGAAGTTATTACACACTTTGCAAAAAAAGAAAATAGATACACAGTACCAACAGAATGTGGGTACAAAGAAGTGGTCACAATTAAACCTTTTGGTGAAATTGTGGCAAAGTTTGATACGGGTAATTCTGGAATGCCAGTTATTCATTCAGACAAATATAAAATTGATGGTAAGAAAATTACTTGGACATTATTTGATAAAACCCTTACGAGTGATATTGTTCGTAAAGAGGAAATATCGGTTGGTGGTTTAAGAGATTATGATGAAGACCGATATGTTGTAAAATTAGATGTTGATTTTGCAGGTGGTCATTACAAAGATATAGAATTTACCATTGATAATAGAGAAGATAGGTCTCCTATTCTTCTTGACCGTGCATTTATGACTAGATTAAATGTTATGGTAAATCCCCAAAGAAAATATGTGATAACAACAAAATACAGCATTGACTAATTCAATGTTTTATGATAGGATGTGAGAATGAAAAATATAAAAATAATAAGACTACAAACAGGTGAAGATATAATAGGCGAAGTTAACGATTCTGAAGGAATTGTATCAATTACTAAACCATTTACAATCATACCAATGCAATCTCAACCAGGTAAACCAGTACAATTAATTTTGACACCTTGGATGCCATATACAGATGACAAGAGTTTGACTATTGATGAAAGTAAAGTGGTTACGATTGCTAATCCAAAAGAAGATATTTTAAAATCTTATGAACAGAATACTAGCTCTCTTATAACTAAACCATCAGGTCTAATAACAGAAACTAATTTACCTAAACTATAATGATAACCGTTTACTTTATCAGAAATGGTAAAGAACGGATTGGTGTTGATATAGAACCGGGCTTTACTCTTATGGAAGCTGCTAGAAAGGCAGACTTACCAGAAATACCAGCAACGTGTGGTGGTTGTCAAGCTTGTGGTACTTGTCACGTACATATAAACACGCTTGACAAATGCGAGCCGGCAGAGTATAATAGCCTTGAAACTGAATTATTAGAGTACGAAAAAGATTACGATAGAATGACAAGTAGGTTGTCGTGTCAAATACAACTTACTAATAAACATAATGGACTTGAAGTGAGATTGAGAGATAATGAACTTTTATAAAAATGTAATAGAACACAAAGGTAAACTTCTTATTCGTGGTGTTATGAATGGGAAAGATTACAAAGAAAAAATAGATTTTGGTCCAACTCTCTACGCCTTATCACAATCAAAAACAGATTACACATCTTTACAAGGTCAGTATCTTAAACCTATAAAGTTTAATGATATTAGGTCTGCTCGTAATTTTAGAAAAGAATATGGCAACCAATCGCCATTGTATGGCCTTGAACGATACCATTATCAGTACATTGGTCAAAATTATCCTGAAGATAATATAGATTGGTCTAAAGAACATATTAAAATCTTTACACTTGATATTGAGACAACTTGTGAAAATGGTTTTCCAGATGTAGAAAATCCTATTGAAGAGTTGTTGTGTATCACAGTAAAGAATCAATCTAATAAACAAATCATAACTTGGGGTGTTGGTCAATATAAAACTGATAGACCAGATGTTACCTATGTTTATTGTAGAGACGAAAAACAATTGATGTTTGAGTTTATGAAATTCTGGATTAAAAATCATCCAGATGTTATCACAGGTTGGAACACCAAGTTTTTTGACTTGCCTTATATGATGAATAGAATTAAACTGATTGCAGGTGATAAAGTTGCAAACAGAATGTCGCCTTGGAATTTAGTCAATCGTGAAGAGATTGTCGTAAGAGGCCGACCACAAACTGTTTACAAGTTGTTTGGTATTACTATGTTAGATTATCTTGACTTGTATAAGTGGTTTATACCAACAAGGCAAGAGAGTTATAGACTTGACTTTATTGGTGAATTAGAACTTGGTCGTGGTAAAGATGACGCAGGTTATGATACATTTAAAGATTGGTATACAAAAGACTTTCAATCATTTATTGATTATAATATTCAAGACGTTGAGATTGTTGACGCATTAGAAGATAAACTTGGTCTAATTGATTTGAGTTTAACTGTTGCGTTTGAATCTAAAGTTAACTTTGATGATATATTCTCACAAGTTAGAGTATGGGATACATTGATTGCAAATCACTTAATGAAGAAAAAGATATGTGTACCACCAAGAGAAGACAATGTTAAGTTAACAAAGTATGAGGGTGCTTACGTAAAAGAACCTCAAGTTGGTCAGCACAAATGGGTGGTATCGTTTGATATTAACTCACTATATCCACATATTATTATTCAATACAATATTTCGCCAGAAAAAATACTTGGTGAAAGTGGTCACGGCGTCAATGTTAATAAAATGATTGATATGTCCGTACCACTTAATTATCTTAAAACAGAGGGTGCTTGTATCACACCTAACGGTGCAAAGTTTAAAAATGATAGTCAAGGTTTTCTACCTGAAATGATGGAAACAATGTACAATGAACGTGTCATTTACAAAAAAAGAATGTTGAAGGCTAAAAAAGAATACGAGGTTACAAAAGACCCTAAACTTGTCAAAGAGATTGCAAGGTGCCACAATATTCAATGGGCAAGAAAGATTGCGTTAAACTCGGCTTATGGTGCAGTTGGCAATCAATACTTTAGATACTATGATGTAAGACAGGCAAGTGGTATTACTACAGCTGGTCAATTTATTATTCGTTTCATTGAAGGTAAAATGAATGAGTATCTAAACAAAGTATTACAAACAAAAGATAAAATAGATTATGTTGTGGCTTCCGATACAGATTCCATTTATGTGACATTAGATAAACTTGTAGAACAAACTTGTCAAGGTAAAACAAATGACCAGATTGCAGACTTCATTGGTAAAGTATGTGACAATAAACTAGAACCTGAAATTGAAAAATGGTTTGCTGATTTATCTGATTACTCTAACGCTTTTAAAAATGCAATGGTGATGAAACGAGAAGTTATTGCCAACAAAGGTATATGGGTTGCAAAGAAAAGATATATGTTAAATGTTCTTGATGAAGAGGGTATTAGACTTTCGGATCCCAAACTTAAACTTATGGGTATCGAGGCAGTTAAATCATCAACACCTGGCGTTTGTCGAGTTAAGATTAAAGAGGCAATCAAAACCATTATGGGTAAAGAAGAAACAGATTTACATAAACTTGTTGCAGATTTCAGAAAAGAATTTTTACAGTTGCCACCAGAATCAATTGCCTTTCCTAGAAGTTGTAATAATTTAAAGAAGTATCGTTCTTCTAATCAAATCTTTATTAAAGGTACACCAATTCACGTTAAAGGTGCGTTGATATATAATTATCAAATACAAAAACTTGGTTTGCAAAACAAATACCCTTTGATACAAGAAGGCGACAAGATTAAATTTATCAAATTGAAAGCTGCAAATCCATTTAAGTTTGATGTTATTAGTTATATGACCACACTACCAAAAGAATTTGAATTACAACAGTATGTAGATTACGACATACAATTTGAAAAAACATTCCTAGACCCTATGAGATTTATATTACAAGCGATAGGCTGGGAAGATGAACCAAAAGCAAGTTTGGAGGCATTTTTTGGATGAAATATAAAGATAAGATAAATGATTTTTTTAAATGGGTCAAAGGTACTGAATTAATCGAACTAGATGACATTGATGTATCAGAGGATCCTGTTAGACCTGAATTAACTTTGGGTTTTAGAATTACAAACGGCCGAAAAATATTTGGCCTAAAATATAATGATGAAGTTGAAGCTATTATTTGTGTAGCATTTTGTCCTGAAGTACCTTATACTGTAAGAGAAATGGATTATATGTCAAGAGTAAATGATTTAAAAGATGTTGCAGTTGCATATACAGTATGGTCAAGAAAACGAGGTGCAGGTAAAGAGATTGTAAATAAATTGGGTCAATGGGCAAAACAAAATAAAGTAGGTAGATTGGTTACTTTATCACCATTAACACCAATGGCAACACACTTTCATATTAAAAATGGTGCAAAACAAATACACATAAACGAAGAGACACAAAATTTTGAATATAAACTTTCCGAATAAAAAATATGGTGTGATATACGCCGACCCACCTTGGTATTTTAAATCAAGGTCAAAGAAAGGTGAGGGCAGAAATCCTAATCAACACTATAACTGTATGGAATTAAAAGACATATGCGATTTACCTGTTAAGGATATATCTGCTGATGATTCTGTATTGTTGATGTGGGTAATTGACCCTATGTTAGATTTAGCCTTTGATGTAATAGAGGCTTGGGGTTTCCAATATAAGACGGTTGGATTTACTTGGGCAAAAACAAATAAAACAAATATGGGAATGTTTACCGGTTTAGGATATTGGACTAGAGGCAATCCCGAAATGTGTTTACTTGCAACTAAAGGTAAACCAAAAAGAATTTTTAAAGACGTAAAACAATTAGTAGTATCTCAAAGAGGAGAACACTCAAAGAAACCTTTAATGCATAAAGAGATTGAAAGGTTAGTTGGTGGTCCTTACATTGAGTTATTTGCTAGAAACAAACCATATAAAAATTGGGATTATTGGGGTAATGAAGTATGAATGTTCAATTGATTGATAAAATGGGAAGTGATTTGTCCGTAGTAAATGCAGCTAGAGTTTCATTTGCTAAAAGAAAAGAATTGTTAGAAGAAAAAGATGAGAAATTAATTAAGTATTTGGCCGAACACGACCATTGGTCACCATTTGGTCATACTAGTTTACAATTCTTAATCAAAGCACCTATCTTTGTTGCAAGGCAACTTGTAAAACATCAAGTTGGTTTAGTATGGAATGAAGTGAGTAGAAGATATGTAGATGATGAACCAGAATTTTACATACCTTTTATGTGGCGAAATCGTGCTGAGAATAAAAAACAAGGTTCAGGTGATGAAGAAATTGAGTATGATATAACACCTACTATTCAATGGTGTAAAGAAACCTACCGTAATATGTTAAAAGCAGATATAGCACCAGAAATGGCAAGAATGATTCTACCACAAAATATGATGACTGAATGGTATTGGACTGGTTCATTAATGGCATTTGCTAGGGTGTGTAATTTAAGAAGTAAGGAAGATACACAAGCAGAAACAAGAGTGATTTCAACACATATAGATAAACATTTGAAGGACCACTTTCCAATAAGTGCGAAATATTTACTTACATAATGACTTATTTACTGGTTGCCATCTATCTTATTTTGTGTTATAGTATTCCTTTATTAATGTTAAAAATGTGGAATGATGAAGAAGTTAGATAAAGAACAAGCACTACATTGTGCTAAGGTATTCAATGATTATTTTGGTCAGTTTAATCGTATTGACCAATATATGAGAGACCAAAAGATGGCACAAATAGATTCAATCGCACAACCACTTCCTGGTATGGGCTTTGATTCGGATATGTTTGATAATTTTGATTTACCACCAGACGTTATGGATTTAGAAGTTGTTGAATTAGATAATCATACGTGGGATAATTGTATCAATATGATTAGTAGTCATAGTAATATGGTCAGTATTCCTGGAAAGAGTTTGAAACTTGCAGTTAAAGAAAAGAATACAAATAAGTTTGTTGGGTTTATGCGTTTTGGTAGTCCTGTTATCAATTGTAAACCACGAAATGACCTACTTGGGAATGTACCCGATTTAAAAATATTTAACAAGACTGCTATTATGGGTTTTGTAATTGTACCTTGTCAACCATTTGGTTATAATTATCTAGGTGGTAAATTATTGGCTGCCTTGTGTTGTTCTCACGAAGTAAGAGAAAAACTAAACAAGAAGTATGATATGAACTTGGTGATGTTTGAAACCACATCTTTATATGGGAACACAAAAGGTGCCTCAATGTATGACGGTATGAAACCTATGTTGAGATACAAAGGTAATACAATGTCAGATTTTATTCCTATGCTACACGGCAAACCTTACCTAGATATGGTAAAATATGTAGAAGATATTATTGGTAAAGGTGAACTAGTACCAGAGGGTGCTTCAAGTAGAAAACTTAAAATGACCACAGGTATTATTGGTCTAGTAAAAAAAGCCCTTGATGGGGAAGACCTAGAAAAATTTAAACTTACGATTGCAAATGCTAAAAATTTAACTGAACAAAAAAGATATTATGTATCAAACTATGGTATTGAAAACTATATAGATATAGTAAATGGTAAAACAGATAAGATTATCAAAGCACCAAATTATGATAGATATTATGATAATGAACTTATAGAGTGGTGGCGTAAACTAGCAAGTAAAAGATACAACAAACTCATACAAGAAGGCCGATTAAGAAAAGACCTTGAAGTATGGACAAAAGATAGTAATATAGATATTATCCGATAATGAATGAGAATAACAATATTCAAACAACCAAGGTATATATATTTGGACTTTTCGCCGGATAAGCTTGACATTATCAAACAATTTTGTTATAATGAAAACATAAAATGGTATACTATAACTTATACCGACAAGGAGAATGAGGAATATGAGCGACTTTTTAAAAGACATAATTAAAGAAACAGGTAATGAATATGCAAGTTTAGTAAGTGAGGGTGTTGATAGTGCAGATGTGACAAGTCTTATTGATACAGGTTCGTATTCGTTTAACGCCTTACTATCAGGCAGTATCTACGGTGGTATGCCGGCAAATAAAATTACAGCAATCGCAGGTGAAGCTGCAACCGGAAAGACCTTTTTTGCATTAGGTATTTGTAAAAGTTTTTTAGATGTAAACAAAGACTCAGGTGTAATTTACTTTGAATCAGAGGGTGCTATCTCAAAAGATATGATTGAGAATAGAGGTGTTGATTCTAGTAGAATGGTAATTGTTCCTGTTGCAACTGTACAAGAATTTAGAAGTCAATCAATTAAAATTATTGACAAATATTTAGAGCAACCAGAAGATAAAAGAAAACCTTTATTGTTTGTATTAGATAGTTTAGGTATGTTATCTACTACAAAAGAAATGGAAGATACGGCTGCTGGTAAAGAAACAAGAGATATGACAAGGTCTCAAATTGTAAAATCTACATTCAGAGTATTAACATTAAAATTAGGTAAGGCTGGCATTCCAATGATTATGACCAACCATACATATGATGTTATTGGTTCTATGTTCCCACAAAAAGAAATGGGTGGTGGTTCAGGTTTGAAGTACGCCGCTTCATCAATTATATATTTAAGTAAAAGAAAAGATAAAGAAGGTACCGAAGTAGTTGGTAATATTATTCATTGTAAAAATTATAAGTCAAGATTGACAAAAGAAAATGCAATGATTGATGTTAAGTTAACATACAAAACAGGACTCGATAGGCATTATGGTCTGTTAGAGCTAGGTGAAGAGTCTGGTGTGTTTAAGAAAGTATCTACAAGGTTTGAAATGGAAGATGGTACAAAAGTATTTGGTAAAACTATCAATGAGAATCCAGAAAAGTATTTTACAAAGGAAGTATTAGATAAGATTGATGACTACACAAAAA
>Ga0209666_1000569_pt1 | contig 28140 bp, 23 predicted proteins | sample SaaInlV_125m_DNA_FD_184679 | JGI IMG/M metagenome (GOLD analysis project Ga0209666, IMG submission 184679) | Marine microbial communities from expanding oxygen minimum zones in the Saanich Inlet - Saanich Inlet SI037_S3LV_10m_DNA (SPAdes)... | ecosystem: Environmental > Aquatic > Marine >...
CCCTAAACCCTAAACCCTAAACCCTAAACCCTAAACCCTAAACCCTAAACCCTAAACCCTAAACCCTAAACCCTAAACCCTAAACCCTAAACCATAGTCCTCCGAGCCCTAGTCCTCCAAACCCTAGTTTACCCCGCCCTCACTAACATAGTCCTCAACCCACAACCAGGATCAACAATTACTCCAAAAAACCCAAACCACACCACACGCCCGCGACGACGTAAAGGTCCGGGTCGCCGCCGGCGCCCAGAGTGCCGCGACGCGCGCAAGTACACAGATGCAAATGCGTGTTTCCTGCACATCCGCAAAATTCCAGCGTCGTCGACCGCCAGTGTAGTGGTTTTGGTGACCCCTTTACTCGCGCAACGTTCAGGGCGCCGAAAGCGTCATGTTCCAGAGACACTGCTAACCCTAGTTTTCAGCCCTAGTTTCTAACCCTAGTTCAGGGAGGCGGGTTCGAGGGGCGACGCGCTGAGAGACGACGCGAGACGACGACGGCGACGTGGGTGAATCGTTTTGCATTCCTGTTTCTTCTATTTTTAGAGCGCGATCGTTCGTTTGCGATCCCCGCGTGGTTCGCGCATGTGTATCTTCACGCGCGCTCGCCCGCGAATGTCCAATATGGGAAGTTCGATATTGGACTCCCTCGGCGACGCCTCGACGGCGACTCAGCGGCGACACACAGCGACGCGCGACGTCGAAGTGACGCGCGACGCGTGGCGCCCTCGTCACAGCGACGCGCGACCTCACAGCGACGCGCGACGCCATGAGTCGTACCATCGACGCTCGCGATTTACTCCTGAAGAGCGCGAAAGTCGCCGAGCTCGAGCGCGAACAACTTCCGAGGCGCGTGGTGACGCTGCGGCATGACGACGACGTCGCCACGGCTCTTGAAGTTCTCGCGCGCCACAACATCCTGAGCGCGCCCGTGGTGATCGTCGCGGACACTCTCGATACGCGCTTACCCGAAGATAACGAGCCTCTCGAAACGCTCATCGGAGTTTTCGACGTACGTGACGCCGTCAAAGCTCTGCTTGACATCATCAAACCCGTGACGACGATGTTGTCCGCGATGACGGAGATCGAAAAAGTTGAAAGAGTTGTCGCCGACACACACCTTATCAAAGTTCTTGGTTACGATGCCGATCTCATGTACACGCCTAACGCGGCCGCAACATCGGTGTACGATTTAATCGTTAAGGGATTCTTCGGTGGCGACGCAGACAGAAGCACGATCGTGCACCGCGTCGTGCTTTTCGAAGCCGATGGCGCCTTGCGCCGCCTGATTTCGCAAACTGATGTACTGCAGTGGCTGGCAGAGCACGATCGCAATCTAACCCACTCTTTGGAAACTTACACATTGCGAGATCTCGGATTCGGGAGCGACGCGCGCAAACGCGAATTCGTCACCGTCGACGCGAGCACTCCAACGATCGAGTGCTATCGTAAAATGAGAGAAAAACAAGTCTCTGGCGCCGCCGTGGTCTCGAAAGACGGTCGAATCATTGCAGACATCACGAATGGCGACTTGCGCACGTTGACGCGTGAACATTTTAGCGTGCTGGGTTTGCCCGTCGCCGAGTTCATCGCGCTGACGCACGGCACGAGTTACAGCGGCTATGCCGCCAGCGCACCGGACGATGACGCCGAAGGCGGCTTTAAGAGCGCGTTTTTTGAGAAGTCGAGAGCGTTTCGCCGCGAGCAATACGAGCACGAACGAAAGCGAGCACTCGCTATTGATCCTCGACGAACAGATTTGCTCAGCGGTGTCCCGCCCGCGGGCGTGTTTACCGTCGAGATTGACTCGTGCTTTCGCTACGAATGGTTTTCAAAACTCAACAAGCAACGCGTCTACATAGTGAGCAAGACGAGCGACGCACCTTTCGATGTCATCACGCTCACGGACGTTTTAGAGTGTGCGACGTTTGGACACGCACATCGCGGCACGCATCGACATCGCTAGCGTAGGGAGGAGCATTTTTACATTGTCGTCACGAAGACTCAGTTTGTACGAACATCGCGCCATTCGGGTGGACTCCTGCGTCGACGAGAGACACGCGCTCGCTTCGCGCGAACGTTCGTCGAGGAAAGTTGGTCACCAACGAATACGAGATCTCGTCGAGCTCTTCCAACGTATCGACAAAATCGTAGACGTCGGCAATCGTATCCGTGCTATGAAATCGACGCTCGGCGCGAGAACCGTCTGGGAGTCGGACGGCGAGCTTTGACACGCCGTCGGCGCCGTCGGCTGGTTCATCACGAAGTTTCGATGCCTTGGAGGCTCGCCGCGCTTCAATCTCCTCGACGCGTTGACGCTCGGCTTCTTCGGCTTTCTTTGTCTCTTCTTCTACCGCGCGCCGCTCCTCTTCCACACGTCTACGTTCAGCCTCTTCCGCCTCACGCTGTGCGTCCAACTCTCTCGCGCGCGCCGCGTCTCGAGCGAGAGACTCGGCAAACGCCGCGTCTTGCTCCTCTCTTAATCGCCGACTGGCGTCGACTTCGGCGTGTCGTGCGCGCGCGTCATCTAAGCTAGCGTTCTGACCAGCGAGCGCCTCTTCACACGCACTAATCAAAACATCAACATCAATGAACCCCTCGCACGACATCACCAAACTCGCGCTTCCGCTTCCGCCGGACACAGAGTCTAAAATCGCCACGCACGGATACCCCGTCGGTTTCAGCCCTGCGGACAAGGAGAACGCGTCACCGTCACGCACGTTTCCACCCCATGCAACGAAATTTTGGTTCACATACGCCGTCATTGTGGGATCGGCGAGAACCTGAGCGCAGAAAAGCTCCGATTCGTGGTGCGCCGGCGCGTGCAGGTAGACAAACAAGAGCTTCGTCTCTCGTTGCGCAAAGGCGAGAGCCTCGCGATGTGACAGCTGCACGAAGTGCACGCCACGCGATGTATCGCCATCATGAAACATTTCCGAGAACCACTCGCTAAACTCGCGCGCGCGAGACTCGGCGCCCCCTTCGCCTCTCGGCAGCGCGCTGGACGAGTCGAAGCTGGCTGCGAGAAGCAATAGCGGTCGCGAGAATCGCGAGTACACGCCTGAGGGAAGAACCACACGCAATGCGGCGTCAACGATGCCCACAGAAAGCTTCACCGCAGCCTTGACGATGCCGAAGCCGAGAGCGGCGACGAAGGAGACTGGATTGGAGCCCCCGCCGCTTCGTCGAACGCGCCCCGACCCTGACGTTGGGCGCGCGCGGGGAGCATCGCGTCTAGCGCTCGTGCCACCATGACTAGTATTAGGTCGTCGACGCTGTCGTAACCCAACGTCAGCAGCCGCGTCGTCGCCGCTTAAGCCTCGGTCGACGGCGCTCTGCAAATCGAAACCAGTTCGTTCGAGCAACTCCCTGCACCGCGCGCGATCGTGCTCGAGGTTTAGGATGGCGGCGAGCGTATCGATCGCTTCATCTTCGTCCATAACGCGCGCCGCGCGTCCGAGGTGCGGCGCGAAGTGCGGGATAATAAAGAATTCTGCTTGACTCCAGATTATCAGTCTCGTCGAGTGGTTTTTCGTCGAGTGGCGCGTTCGCCGGTCTGATGACGGCTGCGCTTTAAGATTACAACGAGCGCGTCGTTTTAAGTAGGATTGGTGCTTTACGAAAGTGCCGCGATCGCGCGACGGTCGCCGCGGTGGAACACGACGACAACGACGACGCGAGGAGCTTTTCGACGCCGAGGAGTCTCGTCGGCGAGTCGCGCGCTTACATGGACATCAAAGTGAACGTTTGCGTTTCGATGCTCGAGATTCCAGGGATCGCCGCGAGCTCTTCCAAGAATTGCTTTTCCGGCGCGAATCCTTCGGCTTCCCAAGCGCCGAACGCGTCAGCGCTCATGGACGTGTTCGCCTTGAAGTCGAGGCAACCGCCGCACACGGTGCGTTGGACCTTGCCTTTCGCCTTCATCGCCGGCAAGTGCTTGTCGAGCACCTTTTGCGCCGCCGCGAGCGAGGCCTTATCGGCATCTTCGCTCCATTTGCATCGCCATTCGCGAGCGACGGTGTCGAAAGTGACGCCTTTCGTGATTTCAATGGACGCCATCGTCTTGATCGATCGCGCGGCGGTCGGCGCGTGTCGAGAAGTTCGTTTCAACGCCGCGCAGTTGACGAGCTTGGACGTGAGGTTGAGCGTCGAGACGCGAGACATGCGAAGAGTTGAGCGAGTGCGTGATTCACTCGGTCGAGCGTTTCGTGCGTGCACGAAAGTGACGTCCGCCGACGATTGGCCGATCGTGTCGATCGACGCGCAATCCAATCCGTCCGTCCGTCGCGTCATCATCTCGTCACCGGGGCGACGTTGTTCACTCATCACTCACCAGCGCGCCGACGACGCGACATGGTCGTCGCGGGTAAGCGACGACGAAGCGGTGAGGACGCCGGCGACGCCGGCGATGTCGAACGCGCCGACGCGCCGTCGACGCGCGACGGCGGTGCGGCGGACGAGGACACCGGCGCGGTGGCGTCGTCGACCGCGACGAAGGACGACGCCGCGCGATTGGTGGCGCAGCATTACAGCGGACGCGCGAATCAAACGCACCAAGAGCGTAAGCAATCACCGATTTATCGCTTGCGTTGCTTGAACAACTGGGTCAAGTCCAACTTGTTGCAGTCGAAGATTCGCGAAAACGACCGCGTGATGGATTTGGCGTGCGGGAAGGGTGGCGATTTGAAAAAGTACGCCAGGGCGAAGATAGCCTCGTATTTGGGGGTGGATATAGCGTTAGAAAGCGTGCGACGGGACGCCGTGAAGCGGTACAACGCCGAGCACGCGCGAGAGTTCCCGGCAAAATTCGTCGCCGGCGACGCCTTTGTCGTCGATTTGGCGTCTGTGTTGCCGGAGTACGTGCGGACGCTGGATGTGATTTCGTGCCAGTTTGCCATACACTACTCGTTGTCGACCGAAGAGCGCGCGCGTCGCGCGCTGAGAAACGTGTGCACGATGTTACGGCCGGGAGGATATTTCATAGGCACCACGGTGGACTCCAACGTCCTGGTGAGAAAACTTCGAGAAGCGGATGGTTTGGCTTTTTGGAATCCCGTGTACGAAGTTGAGTTCGACGACGCGTTCAAGAGCAAAGTGTTTCCTACGAACCAGACCGATGGATTCGGCATCGAGTACACGTTTACACTCGCCGACGCCGTCACGAAGTGTCGCGAGTGCATGGTGCCGAAAGACGTGTGGGTTTCGTTGGCGGCTGAATACGGCCTGGAGCTAGTGGAGTGGCGAAATTTTCACGATTACGTTCATTCGCAATTGAGCGGGGTGGACACTCGCGAGCGAGCGTCGGCACTTTGGTCACAAATCATGGGTGATGATTCGATGAGCATGACGGATGAAGAGTGGGAGGCGGCGTACTTGTACACAACTTTCGTCTTCAGAAAGAGCGGAAGCGCCGAAGCCGCGGCGTCGGCGGTGTTTAATCGAAAACCACCAGCGGCTCCGGCGCGGATCGAACAAGACGACGTTCTCGTCCTCGAGGGCGCTGCGTGATTGGAATGTGTCGAATTATAGAGCGTAGATAGTTGTTGTGAAGGATATTGTGATTTTCGATGAAGTAAGTTACAGGTTGTACAAAAAATCAATCAGTCGTTTCGTCGTCGGCGTCATCGTCGTGGGTTCAGCGCGTTCACTCAATGTAGTCGAACGTATTCAAATTAATCCCCTCCGTCTTAAAGAACTGCGCCACTTGTTCCTTATCTCCCATCTTGTTCTCCGCCCACGATTTCATCATGAAGACATTGTCAGTCCACACGTTCGCCGCTTGCTTTGAAATCTTCGCGCCTTGGCGCATCGCATCGACGGTTTCTGGGTTCGAGCTCGAAAACGTTTCGAGCTCGACGTGCAGCTTCTGGTTCAATTCTCTCGCCTGCCTCAAGCCCGCGCTCATTTCTTCGTGTTCCGCAGTGACTGGATTCTTCTTCTTTTCCTCCGCCACTTCCTTCGCCAACGCCGCGATTTCGGCGTCCATTTGCGCCTTTGTCGATTCGGCTGCTTCCAGGGCAGCGCGCGCCTTGTTCGTCGCCTCGCCCGGAAACGCCCAGTACCAATTCATCGTCCCAATTTTATCCACGTGCACCAAGTCGTCGTCCACGAGCGATTGCACGACGTCTTTCACCGCTTGCATCACGACGCCGCGCTTGGACGCCGCCTTTTCTACGTCTTTAAGCAACCACGGCTCGCGAGACTCGTGAAGCATCGCGAGCACGGTGATACGTTTGTCCTGTGCGTGCCACATCGACGCGCGTCGTCGACATCCGTCAGTCGTCGCCTCGTTCGCTCGCCCGTCGCGTTGGATTGAATGGATTTCAATCGATTTCAATTCAAATCTGAGCACCGCGCGTCGCGGTCGCGGTCGCGGTCGCGTTCTCGACGCTCGATCGCGCGCGCGCGGCGATGGCCCATCCGCGCGAGTCGCACCTCGGCGGACATTCCTCGAGACGGCATGTCGGCGGTCCGTATCGCACCGTCGACGGTGCACGCGCGACGACGAATGAGGACACGAAAGCCTCTACGCGCACCCATCCCCGTCGCCGCGGCGCGACGAGGGTGGAGGGTCGACGCGCGCGCGCGCGCGTCGTCGTCGCACTCGCGCGCGCTCGGACGCGGCGAACGCCGACGGGCGATGGCGATGGCTTCGTCCGCGGCATCGACGACGGCGCGCGCGATGCCGCCGTCGCCGTCGCCGTCGCGCGGCGCGCGTCGTCGCGCACGCGGCGCGCGCGGCGGTGCCCAGGCGAAGAGAGGGCGAGGACGAGGACGACGCCCGCCTCACGCCGTGGCGTCGGACGACGAGGAGGCGCAGTGGACGCCCACGGATGCGAACGCGACCGCACCTTCGAACGTGCTGGCGCTTTCGAGATCAGACGGGGGATCACAGGCGACGACTTTGACGGCGGCGCGCGAGAGCGAAGTCGACCTCTTCGCGCGATTCGCGCACACGCACGCGGAACTGGTGGCGAGAATGATGTCCAACGACGACGATGGCGATGACGCGAAATGTATGATTTATTTGCGTGGGTCCGGTGGGACGACGAGCATGCGGTTGACGCGCGTCGCCGCCTGGCCGCGGCGAGGGGCGTCAACGGCGTCGACGAATAAAAAATCAACTCTCAGCTTCACGGGAGATTGGGACGAGGGGGGATTCGACACGGATATTAGTGAAAACGTCGACGACGACGAAGACGGCGCGAGCGCGATTGATTGGGACGCACCCGAAGACACGTTGGCGTCTCAGAAAACTTTCGATTTGCCGTCAGCGAACGCCGTCGTGGCGTGCTTGGCGTACGAGGAGTCTCTCATCGGGCTCATCGTCGTCGAACGCATGGGACGAGACGCCGTGGGCGACGCCTCGGTGGCGTTTACGAAGAAACAGCGTAAGTCTCTCGAAGTCTCCGCGAGCGCCTTCGTAGACGCATGGGCGATTCATAGGAACAATGTCGTCGCCGTCGCCGCCGCGTACCGCGCCGATCAAACCGTCGGTGGATATTTATACGAGAGTCGGCAACCTCTAACCGCGCTGAGAACGCTCGGGGGCATGCTGAAGACTTACTTGAAGCCGGACGATCCGGCGGGTGATATGGCGGAGGCGTTAGTGCAGCAAGGAGACGCGCTCGCCGAGCTCAGCGTCAAGTTGGAGAGCGCTCTGTATCCAAACTCATCCATCGAGCAACGAGGCGTGTTGTACGGTGCGAGCGGTGGCCGCACGGACGTCAGCGAAAAGTTTCTAACTGACGGCACACGCGCGCGCGTGACGTCGAATTCGATGAGGACCGACGCGTTGACAGTCGTCTCGAGCGATGAAATGTGCGACGTCACCAAGGTCGTCATAACGCTTCTCGCGACATCAGACGTCGTCGCGACAAGCAGCGGCTTGGCGATGCGAGCGACGCTGCCCGAAAGTGAGAATCCGGAAACAGTTGTCTATGCGAGTCCGAAAGACGTGCGCTCTGCTCTAGCGCAGATCATCGACCTCGCGCTTATGGCTGCTCCTCGCGGCGCCGTAATAGACGTCGCCGTGGAAGAACCATACGCGCGAGACGTCCAAACTGGCGTCGGCGTCGAAGTTAAGGTGGACGCATCGCTCGCGAACGGTTCAGTGTATGTGGATACAGACGCGCCCAGCATGCGCATCGCTCGCCGTCTCATCCAGCGCGCTGGAGGTGTTTTAGAATGCGACAACGAACCGGGCGGCGATACGATGGCCATACGCGTGCGATATCCTTCGCGCGAGTACGCGTAGCAGTCGCTCTGAAGAGTAGACGTAGAGAACGTGTGATGAAAACTGTGCACGCTAGCGATGTCGATGCGTGCCGCTATGTGCGCGTCCAAACGTCGCACACTCTAAAACATCCGTGAGCGCGCCGACGCTGCGCCACTCGTCGCCGCACCGCGGGTACGCCTCAGACCGACGCGTGTTCGTAACACGTCGCCGCGCGCGAAGCGGCGTTGTCAAAGCACGACGCATTTAGTATCGGCGTCGTCGCATCGAGCCTCGAGCATCATCGTCGTCTGAACCGCGCCCGCGCGTCACCGCCGCCACCCGAATGGACGTGTCGCGCGAGCTGACACAGACGAAGGCCTCCACGGCGCGCCCTTCGGCGTGCTTGATCGTGATGTGCGGTAAACCGTGTTCAGGAAAGTCATCCGTCGTTTCGAAGCTTTCCGAACGCCTGCGCGCGCCTGCGCCCGATGGAGCAAACGCTGAGGTGACGATAGTGGACGAGGCGAGCGTCAACGCCGGCGCGAGGAACGAGGCGTATGAGAACGCGGCGAAGGAAAAGATGACGAGAGGCGCGTTGAGGAGTGCTTGCGATAGAATTCTGCACGCTCAGGGACCGTGCGTGATATTAGATTCGTTGAACGCGATCAAAGGCTTTCGATACGAGCTCTGGTGCGCGGCTCGAGCGGCGGCGGCGCGATACTGCGTCGTGTACGTCGACGCGAGCGACGAACGCGTGGCGCAAATGAATGACGAGACGGGAGAGTCTGCGTACGACGAGACCATACTACGAGACTTGTGTTTTCGGTTTGAACATCCCATCGCGAACAATCGCTGGGATTCGCCTTTATTTACATTTCGACCGGGCCTGGACGCGCCGGGACATGAAGCCGATTTGTACGACGCGTTGTGCGCTCACGTACGAGGAGACTCGTCAAACACTACAAAACAAGCGAGAACGCTCGTCCCGAACAAAGCGACGCAAAATTCACCTTTGAGCGGAACCAATTTGCGCTATGAGATGGATAGAGCCGCGCAAGATGTCGTCGAAACCATCATGTTGGCTCAACAGAGCAACGGCGGATCTTGCTGTTCGGTGTACGGTTTCGGCGAAGGTATGCCCACGTTGCGGTGCGCGCGCGTGCTCACGCTCGCGGAGTTACGACGCAGGAAGCGAGATTTCTTGCAGCTCGCGTCGAAATCACTGAAAACAACGACCCACGAAGGTGTGAAGCGTCTGTTCATCGACGAGTTGCAGAGAGGACTCGCTGCGTAGCCGAGATGGACTTACAGTAGTTGTGTTAGAAATGCGTTCATCAAATCACTACAATAAAATCAAGCAAAGGTCGTGCCGTGTGCGCGCGTGGACTCGCCCTTTTCTAGTAAACCATCACATCTCTACCGTGCGCGGTGCGGTGCCGGCGGCGGCGTTATAAAAATTCACGCTGCGCCGCTGGCTTCGCGGGCGCGGGGGCGGCGTCGAAGCCCCCGCGTTCGGTGTTCATCGACCTACCCTCCTCGATGAGCGCTTGCACGTCACCCGGTCGGAGTTCACCGCGTTGCATCGCCTTCACGAGCTCTGTCGCTTCGGTTCTACGCAATAAACCCTTTACGTTGCGTTCGCCCGTGCCGAAGCACACCGGACACACTCGAATACCACGCCCGAAGCACTGCGGGCACTCCGTGAACTCGTACGTATCCTTCGACCGCTTACGGTTCAGCGCCTTCCATTTACCCGTTCCTCCGCACATATCACACGCCACCACGCCTCGTCCACCGCACTCCAAGCAATCGTTCGGCCCGAGCTCGGCGTTCGCCGGCTCGGCGACGACGCCGCTCGAGCTCATCGCCGCCGCGCCGAGGGCGATGAGCGCCCGTCGCCGCGTCGTCGGCGCGGAAGCATCGCGCGCGACGACTTCACGCATGTCCTCACCGTGGTCCGATTCTCCGCGCACGGACGACGCGCGAGTCACCGTCGTCGTCGCGCCTCGCGTCGCCATCTTGGACGTCGTCGTCACCGCCATCGTCGGCGGTCGCGTCGTCGTCCCGCACCCTCGACACTTCGGGCACACGCGGAGGCACGCGCCGTGCGTCGCGTATGCGTTCGCCATGTCGCCCGTCGTCGAACGACCGCGCTTTCGGCCGACGAGTGGCGCGCGCGCGTCGCGGGCGCGACGACGCCACCCATCCGCGCGAATATCGCGAATATCACGTCGTCCCATAAAAAAATCGCCCCACGCACTTTTGTCGTATTCAAGAGACGCGAAGCGGTAGATCGTCATGAACGCTAGACCCTAGCCACCCCCCGTCCCGCGCGACAGCCGACATCCGAAATCGCGCCGGTGGTCCGCGTCTGTCGCCACCGGTCGGCGCGTCTCTCGCGCCGCGCCGTCTCGCGCGCGTCGGTTCGCCGCGCTCGCGCCTCATGGTGTTCCGCGTGTCCGTCGTCTTCTTCAGCAAGTCCGCGAGGCTCGTGACGCTCGCCAACGTCATCGCCGAGGGCGCGCGCGCGGTGGAGGGGGCGGACGTGCGCGTGCTGCGCGTGCGAGACACGATCCGCGGCGAGGACGACGCGTCGGCGTACGACAGAGGGATTCTGGACTGCGCCGTGGCGACGCCCGAGGACATACTAGAGAGCGATTGCATCATCTTCGGTTCACCGACGAGACACGGTCGCATGGCTCCAGAGATGAGCGCGTTTTTCGACCGCCTCGCGGCGTTTCACTCAAACGGGTGCGCGTTGAAGGGGAAAATAGGGAGCTCGTTCACCGAAGTAGGGGGCGCGGGACAAGGATACGGCGGGCACGAAATCTGTTTGATGACGTTTCACTCGTTTTTCTTGCAACACGGGATGATTGCGGTCGGTGTGCCGCCTTTACCGGTGTTGGAGACGGCGCCCAACGCCACCGTGTTCGGTAAGACGCAGAGCGAAGCGAAGCGAACGCGACGTCAGTTTCAAGCGTCGACGCACGCGTCATCGTCGCGCCGTGACTCGTGCACACTCGAAGACTGACTTTAGACGCGCGCGCTCGTTCAAAAACTCACAGGGACGACAATATCAGCCACCACGGGGCGCGGCGCGGCTGGCCCGATGTCGAGGATCCGCGAGCTCAGCGAAGAGGAAGTGAAGCTCGCGTACGCTCAGGGTGAGTGGGCATCCGTCATCGGGAAGCAGCTGCACGATGACGGCGAAATGTTGGAGTAGCACCACGGCGCGGGAACGGTAGTAATTCTATGTAGGCACGATGTAAAACAAGCAGTTTTTTACTTGACGAAGGCGAGCGAAGAGCGACGTTTACAGTCTCACTGACGTTCATTATAAGAGTAGTTTAGACCCGAAAAGACCCGCGCAAAGTGTCCAATCTACATGAAAACACCAACTTGACCCGGGTTACCCATGTGGCTGAACAAGTTCTCGACGGGACCGACGCCCGTTTGGACGTATTGCGCGCAGATGCCGAGGAAGGCGAGCATCGCCAAGCGCCCGTTCTTGATCTCCTTCAACTTGAGCTCCGCCGTGGTCTTCTCATCCTTAGCCCAGCCGAACTTGTCGAACAAGCCCTTCGGGTAGCCAACGTCCGTGTTGGTGTCGTTGGAGTTGTAGCCGAACAACGGATCCGTGTTGACCGAGCCCGGGTTCTTCATGTCTTGCCAGCGGCGAATTTCGGCCCAGTTGAACATGGCCATTTGAATGAAGAACAGCGTCCCGCCCGGGGCCCAGTATTGGTAAGTGGCGGCGTCGACCCAGTTCGGCAAGTCCGCGACACCGATCTTGGTCAAAAGCTCCGGGGCAACGCAACCGGCGACGCCCAACATCGCCCAGCGCGCGTGTTGAAGTTCGGCTTGCACCATCCACTTGCGCATCTCCGGATCCGCGGAGAGCGAGAGCGGGTCGAAGCCGTAGTCGCCCGGCAAGGACCCATCGAGGTGCGCCGCCGGCGCCTTACCCGGGTACCACACCGGACGGTCGGCGTTCGCGGACACCGCCACCGGGCCGCGGGACGCGCGAGTCTTCGTCGCGACGCGGGTCTTGAGCCTGGCGAGCGCGAAGAGCGAGGAGGGATATCAGTCAGTCGGCGATCGAAGGGTCGACGGAATCGGGCGTCCACGCCGCGAACGACGCGGCGCATCGAGCGCGATGCGAAGCGTTCGATTCGTTCGCATCGTCATCGACGCGCGACCCGAGCGCGTACGCGCGCGCGCGCCGGGCGAACGCGCGCGCGCCCCCGATCGCACGCTCGAGCGCATCGAAGATACGCTCGATACGATCCGTCTGGCGCGACCGCGCGCGACGGGCGCGAACGCGCGACGCGCGAGCGCGGACGCGGACGCGGACGCGGAACGAACGAGCGCGAACACGCACCCGGCCGTGGAGGAAATGCGCATGGAAACAGACATGTCGACGTGCGTGAGTATGTGCGGACGCGCCGGCAACGCCAATCGCCCGCCGCGGCGCGAGGGGGTCTTCGTGAGTCGTGAACCGTACGTATGGGCAATCAGTTAGAAAGAACCCAGATCGGGAAAAGTCCGACGCGGGACGACGAAACGCCACTCGACGGCCGACGACGACGCGGGCGAGCGCCGCGAGGGCGCGGCGTTCGCGCGGGAGATCCGCGCGGCGCGCGGACGTGGATTTCATCCCGACTCATGGACGTCGAACGCGCCGTATGGGTGGTGTTACGACGCGCGATGGCGTTCGACGACGACTCGGACGACGAATCGACGCCTCGGACGCGTGCTGACTTCGACGAGACGACGGCGGCGAAGGGGCGACGGGGGGAGGGCGCGGCGAGAGGGTCGCCCTCGACGACGACGACGATGTGTTGCGATGCGCCGACGCCTTCGGGGTCGATGATGACGGAGACGATCGCGAAGAGGATGATAACACTGGCGCGCGAGGCGACGAGACGGGACGACGAGACGGCGAAGACGAAGACGAAGACGAAGACGAAGACAAAACGGGGAAAGAAAGACGATAGCGACGAAGACGCGATGAATCAAAAGATTTGGACAAGGGTGAAAGATACGGTGCGGAGCGCGCGCGAGGCGGTGCGCGAGGCGAAACGTGCGAGGGCGACTCGATGCGCGGCGGACGTCACGGCGCGGATGGAAATCGACGCGTTGACTTTGAGAGCGTGGGGAGCTATCGAGGAAATAGTCGAAAGTTTGATCGAGAAGAGGGTCGGGGCGACGAGAAGCAGAGGATCGAAGAAGCGTGCGGAGGGAATCAGGCTCGCCGTTCGCGATGGCTGGTTCGGAGACGATGACGAAGTAGACGTTGCGGAAAAGTACAACGCCAGCGAGCGAGCGTGCGAGCGTTTAGGCGACGGCGCACACGGCGGCATCATACGTTTATTGGACGATTTCGAGCTCGTTCAGTGCGAGACTACGTCGGCTAGCTGTGATACTCGCGCTCGACGGCGCTGCATAAAGTTTCACGAAGATTTGTTCGAAAATCCAGACGTTGCGGCGACGATTCGCATCTCAGGTCGATTGCGAGAGGTACGATCCGACGCGTTGGCGCCGCTCGGTGACGACGACAAAGAAGACGGCGGTCGACAGATTGAAGTTGGTAACATCGTCGCGTATCAGTATTCATTCGTCGCGACGGTGCCGGAGATTCGTGGATTCTACCTCGTAACGTCCACGGCGACGTACAAGCTTTTGAAACCAAAGGCGACGTACTCGATGCTGTACAACCGAAGCTTTCAAATGAGATATGATTTGGCTCGCCGAACCGCGCGTGCGCTGCCGCGAAGTCCGCGATCATCGCTCGAGTCTATAATTCCCGAGCTTTTGACGCGACAGCCCGCAGACGTAGCTGCATTGCGGATGGTAAATGACAGAGACGCCGAAGGTGAGACGTGGACCGATTACAAAATCGCCGACGTGTGGGCGTGCAAGACGACACTTTGCAATCTGTGCATGAATGAATTGGATCATTTAAACCGCCGAAGCGCGCAAATGATAAGCGCGTTGATGAAGAAAACACACACGATGTATGATATGATTCGAGAAACGCGCGATGAGTTTGTGATGTCTCATCAAGCCAACGTCGTCGATGTCCTCGACGAAGACCTCGAGCGCATCTTCGGCGAGGGTGGGTGGAAATCGTGCGCTGACGCTCGTCCAATTTTGAGTGACGCGCGAGACGAGGACACTTTAGCGACGTGGATCGAAGAAGTGAAAGAAAAGTACAATACGAAGTCGTGTATCGTCGAGGAAGCGCTCCAAGTCTGGGAGTTTTGTGCCGAACACGCCGACGTGTTGCGCCTTCCGTTATTTTCGTTCCATCGTTTCATGCGCGCGGTGATGTGCCCGGTTTCGAAGGCATCTTGGACGCTCCTGCGCGACGTTCACTGCGCACTCATCGGACAAGTGACTCCATCGATATCGGTTATCGAGCAAATAGTCGTCGAGGGTCGAAGAGCGGATCCCACGGCAGCCCCCACGCGCGTGGCGAGATTCGAAACCGAACTTCACGTCCACGCGTGGCCGGAGATTGCTCGCGAGTTGATTGACGACGAGGGCAACGTGATGGACGTCAAACTCGCCGCATCGCGCGCGAGCTCATTATTAGCGAAAGCCGATTACTTTCAACTGACGCCGCGAATGCGACTAGCCACGATGTCGGCCCTCGTGGCGTTGACGCTGAAACAGCGCGAGTTCCATCGCTTTCTCTCCGATCGCCGCGGCGAAGATGAAGAAGGCAAACCTCCGAGAGACAATCGAGACGAGAAGTCCATGATTGACAATCTAGAGAGAAAGTGCGTGCTATTTGATGGTTACGCTCACTTGACCGAAGAAGCCGTCAAAGATCACCCGACGATCGCGCAGACGAGAGCCGAAATACTGCACTTCTTGCAGATTTCGTCTCATCGATGGAGACGACTCGATTGGCTCGCGACGCACATCGTTGGCCTCATGAAACAATGCCACACGTCTTCTTTCGTGGAGCTTCGCATGGTTTTGTGGAACTTCGAAGTCGCGGTGTATAATCTGCAATTGCTCGATGCGAAGAAATGGGACGGTTGTCGGCAACTGTGGAGATCGAAAGTGTGCGCCTCGAAAACGGCGGGGCAACTGGCGCAGTTTGCGTACACTCTGCTATCAAATTTACCATCGATGTAACAAAATCGACACTAGCGCTACGTCCTACTTGTTCACTCGCTACTTTTTTACCGCGCCCTTCTTACTTGCCGCCGCTTTTGCTTTCTTAGCCCGCTTCTTTTCCTCCAACTTCAATCGCTCCGCTTCCTTCTCGCGCAACGCGACCAACTCTGTTGCGAGCTGGTCGCGTTCCTCTGCAAGACGCTGCTCCGACGCGATGCGCTCGCGATTAGCCTCCGCGGCTTTTTCTGCATCTTCCTGCGCGCGAAGTTGCTCCGCTTCGACGCGTTCACGTTCGCGTTCGCGCCTCTTGATGGCTTCATTCGCGAGTCTAGCGGCGACATCACGCCGCAGCTGTTCTCTCGCCTTTTCGCCATCCTGTTCGACGCCTCGCACGATGGCTTTGATGTGCTTGAAATTCTGTGAAAGCGCGCTCGGTAAAGCACCGTTAGCGTTTGTCGCGTTTACACAGCACCCACGAAGTATCAAAGTCGTCACGACGTCTTCAAATCCTCCGGAACACGCGAGATGGATCGGGCGATTTGCGCTCGCGCCTCTTCGCTCCAACTCTGCGCCGTAAGAAAGCAAAGCCTTGACGATGTCTGCCTCGCCCAATAAGCACGCCAGGTGAAGCGCCGTATCACCGTGCGCGTTGGCAAAACGAACATTGGCCCCGCGTGCGAGAAGATGATTCACCATGTCTGAATTGCGTCCGCGCACGGCAAAGATGAGCGCGTCTTCTGACTCATGGGTCTCGTCGATTCGGCTCGTCTCGCGCCGCAGTGCGTCGTCTACGTCGTCGATGGATCCACGCTGAACGGCGTCGATAATCGACGGTAAATCAGGAGACGTAGCGTGAATCTCCATATCGCCACCGACAGCCCGTGTGTGACGAATTTGCCGCCGCCGTGATCTATTTTTGGAAGCACGGCGTTACTCACCGCGCCACTGTTTGAAATACCCTCCCCCTATTGCGATGGCTAAATTCAAGTGCGGCAGCAGCTCGTCGTCCTCAGATGAAGTCGACAGCCTACCTCGAGCCACACCTTTCATCGCCGATCGTATCGACGCTTCGGTGTCGGCATCTAGCGGAAGATCGACGCGCGCGACGAGGGCGTGAAACCACCGCAAACGTCTGATGACGTCGTCGACATCCACGCCGTCGCTGTCGTAGTCGTATCTGAACAATCCGCGTGAGATATGTTGTAGTAAATACGCACACGTCACGGCGTCCATGGCGACGAGGGCCCCGAGTGGAGGCTCGCGAACGTCGACGCAAAATCTTTCCCAGTCGCGTTTATCGGCGTTCGATGGATAGGATCCGCGTCTCACGCTCGTCGGAAAGCGCGCTAGTATCCGTGATAATCGTACCCTCAAATCACTAAAATCACCCACCGTCCTTCTCACCCACGCGCGATCGGGTTTCGCCCACGCCGGCGGCGCGAACTCGATCTCCTCGTCCGCCGTTACGCCGCCGCTCGTCGCCGTCTCTTCCTCCAGAGCGGTCAAATCCATATTTTCCGCCCGCATGATGTCCGGTGTTTGTCTCGCCTCGAACGCCACCCGCCTGAGATACTCAAAACCATCCATGGGCGGCCCGGTGGAATAGTCCGGTTCGCCGTCCACCGCGAGCGCCCGTCGTCGCAACCCGTCGTCCTCGCTCTCGCTGCTCTCGCTCGCCATGACGACGCGCCGACCGTCTGCGAGGGCGCACAAAAAGCAAAATGCACGCATCGTCAGTCACCGTTCGCGCGGTTTCGACGTCGGAATCGCGTCAGTGCGATCGCGGACCCGAACGCGTCCCGCGCGTCGCGCGTCCCGCCGCCGCTGGAACCCCGCGCGAGTCCTTTTCCATTCACATCGCGTGTCCCGCGTCGGCGATGACGCGTCCATGATCGACGACGACGCGGGCGTGCCCGAGTCATCGTCGTTCGCGTGCGACGCGTCGTTTCGCGCGACGCGGCGCGAGGGCCTAATCTCGCATTCAATGTCGGTGCGCTACAAGACGACGGCGGACGTGGCTTTGAGGCGTCGCCGTCGTTAGGATTATTGACACCCGAGCGGAGAGCGCGCGCGAGCGGAGAGCGCGCGCGTCGCGTCGTTCGCGTCGCGTCGCGTCGCGTCGCGCGCACCGACGACGCGTGTCCGAGTGTCCGAGTGTCCGAGTGTCGCCGCGCGCGCCAACGACCCGCGGACTCGACGCGGCGCGGCGCGACGGTCCGACCCGTCACTCCGCGGTGGTCGGTTGATGTTGGTGCGCGCCGCGCGTGCGTGCACGGAACGAACGAGCGCGCGCGCGTGTTCGCATTTACGCCGCACCCTCGCGCGACGCGCGCGCGAACGACGCTGGAAACGAACGCTCGGGACGACGATGGCGACGCCGCACGACGAAGTGCTCGCGGCGCAAGAGGCGCATTTACGCGGCCTGGACGACGCGGATGAGCGCACGATCTTCGATAAGATTGTCGCGAAAGAGATCCCGGCGACGATATTGTACGAAGACGCGCTGGCGATGGCGTTTCGAGACGTGAACCCGCAGGCGAAGACGCACTTTTTGGTCATTCCGAAGATTCGCGCCGGGTTGACGCGCCTGAGCAAGGCTACGGAGGAACACAAGACGCTCTTAGGGCACTTGATGTACACCGCGAGCGTGGTGGCGAAGCAAGAAAACCTCGACGCGGGATACCGGTGCGTGATAAACGATGGCGTGGAGGGATGTCAAAGCGTGTATCACTTGCACGTCCACGTCATCGGAGGGCAACAACTTTCGTGGCCTCCTGGCGTGTAGACTTGCCATCGCATCGAGCTCGGGTGCGTTTTAACGTTTTGTAATAATGGGGGAAACGCCGAATCATCTATTCTAATCGTTTGTGTTTCGTCGTCACAACGCGTAATCTATGCATGCGTGTGCCGTGCGACCGAGTTATTTCTACGATTTCTTTCCAAACGAAAACTTGAGCTTTGGAAGCGGCTTCGGCGGCGCCGCGGGCTCTGTTGGAACTTCGGTTTTGACTTCGGCTGGAGCGCTATCACCACCGGCCGTGGCTCCCTGACGCGCAACGCGCAGAGAGTCGGCGGAGAAATCCGAAAACGAAGCCTTGATGTCCGCTTCGTGACGTTTCGCTTGATCGGCTATGTAGTTGACCATGTCCGCCGCCATCCCAGGAACCCAATCCAGACGAAGCTCAACCGGTTCTTCGCTCCCGTGGTACGCCTGCGCGTTGACTGCGATCAACTTGACGTCCGATGCCCAGTCGCTGGGATCATTGTACAAGCCCTCGCGAAGGCGTGCCATGATGGCGCCCAGATCCATGGGTTGCTCAACAAACTTTGCGTAGTCTGACAACGTCACCGCCGGCGTAAACACTTGGCCGTATGTTCCATGTTTCATTGCGCTTTCGGTGACTTTTATGAGTACCTTATCCCAAGGCAACTTGCGACCGAGCGTGGATTTCTTCTGCGGCGTCGCGCCAGAGCTGAACACTTTCTCCATCGTCTTCTTGCTGACGCCAAGCTTAATTTTCAGTCCACCGGGACCTGGAACCACGGGTGCGGGCCTCTCGCTTGGCGTGATTCCGGGCGACTTTTGCGCGTTCGCCAAGTCCGCGCCTTCATCGGTGACGCCCATGGACTGCAAACGCTTGATCTTCTCGCCGGCTCGTCGCACGCGCTCCTTGGCACGTTTCCGCTGACGAAGCATTTCGTAACGCGCTCTTGCTTCCGGAGTAAGACCAGTTTCTTCGTCGTCGAGCTCCTTCCTCTCCAAGGCTTCCTTCGGCGGCTCTGGCGGCTTATCCATGCCGCATGCGATGAGTGCAGCAGTCGTCGCAGCGTCTGCGGCTTCGACACCTTGCGCGCGCGCTTGAAGCCAAGCCTCTCCCGCGTACTCGGTGATGTCGTCCTCCACCTTGGCGGATCGACCATCTGGGAAGATGTGGGTCGAAACTCGCTTCAATTTCAGCTTCTTTCCGGGCACCAAAATGCCTTGCGCCAAAGCCTTCATCGGGTCAACGGATGGCTCGATGGAACTACCGTCCTTAAGGGCGTTACGAAGCGCCTCGAGCTCGGCGCGTTCGTCTTCTTCGTTCGGCGCATCCTTGGCAGCCTTTTCTTCGAGTTGCTTTTCCAACTCATCTGCCAAAGAATCGCTTTCACTTTCACTGTCGCTCGACGAATCGTCTTCATCCGTCTCGCCACCGCTCGAAGAATCTTCGTGACGCGTGTGTCGCTGAGAATATTGCTTCATCTGTCTTTTGAAGAGCAAATCAGAATGTTCGCGAATCTCTTTGAGTTGGTCCGCTTCGCTCACTCGCAAGCGACGGGCGAAACGCGCCATGCCCGCGTGAGAGTTCGTGCCATCCGCGGTCGCAGCACCAGACAATTCACGAATCAAACCGATTCTCTTCCATCGTTCAAGCCTGAGAATCACTTCCTTCTCTACCCCAAAGTTTTCAAGGATGCGTTGCGCCTGAGGCATCGTAAGCTTACGGAGATCGGCATTCGTCCCCGTCACGGTTCCGGGCTCGCGGCGAGGTCGACGATCTTCCGGAGGATCTGGTACAGTCATACGTCGAATATAGTTGTAGAACTTTCCAGTGAGTCGCTGGATTCTCCTCGACGTCTCGAGATGTAAAATTCCCTTCGTGCCCAGCGAAGCCTGAAGGAATTCGTGCGTTTGCGCCCACGGCTGAATTTGCAGCCACAACTCCAAGTTCTCCAGTTGACGCTTGCGCTTGCCCTCGCTGTGTCGGATCAAGATGGTCACCGCATTCTTCAACTGTTGAAGCGAAAGAGACGACAATCGTAAAATTCGCTCCTGTTCGTCGCGATCGCGGTCCTTGCAGAGTACAGCAACCGCGTGACGATACGACTCGTACGCGCACACTTCTTCTGGCGTCGCCATCCGTTGCACCTCTTTTTCGTGCTCGAATCGGTACGAAGGATTGAGAACATACTCATCCTCATTTGCCTCGGCGCCGCGGCGCACCGCGCAAATCTTTCGGCGAATATTTTTGCGAACATCTCGAACGGAAAGCGCGTGCGAGAGCGTCGCCGCGACGTCGGTCGATTTCACCGTCGGCATCGTGCCGGGTTCGATGAGCCCTTTCGCTTGCAGGTTCAAGAAGTAGCGGAGTACGGTGGCGTTGACGAGACGCTCTTCAAAGTCTTTGAGCATGTCACTCCCCGGCGCCGGAATCTCTACGTGTGGCTCTTGTTGTCCAGCCAGGTGAAGCGACGGCGCTTCGCGAAGCGTCAACTTGCCGTTCGGAGCTCTGATGAGAAGAAAATCAACGTAGTCATCAGACTTTGCTTGCTGAAACAACGGTGCTCTGAACATGCTCGTTTCAAGGGCCGTTATGCCTCGCCCAGGAGGAAGTTCGGCGAGGAAGGGTGACGGCGCGTTCGGCTTGAGATCAATGACAGTCGTCGTCGCGTTGGCGTATGGACGCGCGCCTTGATCGCCGAGCGTCTTTCTGCGATAGTACACAACCTTCTTTGCTCCCATACCAGGCTTAGCGATGAGCGGCGGGCGCGCTTCTGTGTACTGCACCATCATCAGCGTACCACTTCGCGCCGACAAATCCGAGGGTTTTTTGTACGCGCCCGGGGGCGCGAGAACGGCGTCGGAAGCGAGGGGCGCCAACGCCGCGTCTTCGCTGATGAACGTAACCTTCGGAGCCACGAGATAGATGATCGGCAAGCCGACTTGCGCTTGCAAGCCCGCATCGACGAGCGTCATTTCTTCGTTCAACTTTTCGTTCGGCTTCGGACTTCCCGGGTAGTACAAGTGAATAGGACCGTCTAAGTCGGTCCAGCGCTTGCGAATGCGAGGGATGACGCTTCCGACGGTGTCGGTACCGCGAACTTTCAAGTTTATCACCGCACTGTGAATATTGAGCGATTTGATGCAAACCTTAAACGTTTGCAACTCCGACCCCGCGATTTTAATTTTCATCGACGCCGTGGCGTGTTTCGGGAGCACCGTCGGCGGTCGCAGCATCGGCCTGGGCGCGGGATAATCGTTGAGGGGATCGCGAACGAGTTGGGGCACCGACGTGAGAAGGAATTCGGCGTGTTGAATGCCGTCAATTCGTCCTTGTCTCGGGGGACGCTCGCCAGTGTCTACAGTTTGCTCGTTTTCCTCCTTGTACTTGTCATCCATGCTGATATTCAACGCCTCGTCGATGTCGTTGACGGGATCGAGATCCCAGCTCGGCGCCATGACGGCGTTGGCCCATTTCCACACCGTCGCTTCTAAATCACCCTTGTACTGCAACACCAATCTCGGATCGTTCGGGTTCACGTGCACCTTTGGCAAGATGTACTTGCGATGTGGATCGATGACTTGACGCGGTTTACCCTCCCACTCGACGTCGCCCAACCAACGCCCGTTCGCGAAGTCGTGATTTCGCATGCGCAGCATTTCACCCGCCCCACGCGCGGCGTTGGCGTCCGTCATGTCCACATCACCGCTCTGCTGCTTCTCGTCTACGACGCCGTACAAGCTGAGATGTCGCATGTAATCCGAGACGGCGCTATCGAACGAGCTCGCGCCGCCGCTCGGGCTCTCCCCGTCGAGCTCTCCCCAAGATCTCGACGTCGCCGACGCGAGCGCGGTGGCCGGGGGTAACGACGGAACCGTCACTTGCGATGACAAGTCCGTCTCTTCGTCGCGTCGCGGCTTTTTGAACGCGCCCACGGTGTCGATACCGACCGCGGCGAGACGAATCTCTTCGTCTTCGTCGGAATCCGCGCCCCAGACCACTCCGCGCTCCCACTCTTCGTTTTCCAACCCGCTCTCGCCTCTACGCGGTTTCATGCGAGCCTCGGCTTCGCCGACGTCTAACGCCGGCCGCGCGGCCTCGTTATCGGCGTAGTACTCATCGTCGTCCTCGTCATCGCTCAGCGTGGGATTTAAAGTCGCGTACCGCTCGAGCGGAAAATTTTCGTCAACCTTGGCGAACCACGCGGCGTCGTCTTCGTCCCCGTCCTCGGCGTCTTCATCGTAATCTTCGTCGTTCTCGCTCCCCCCCCCGTCGTCTTCTCGTTGTTCCATGTCTAATCTTCGATTCGTCGCCTTGGACGCGTCGTCCTCTCCCGCGCCTCGTCTGGCGTCCCCGAACGCCGCCGCGTACGTTCGTCCGTCTCGCGCGTTGTGCAACAACGACGTAAACTTCAACACCTCTCCCGTTTCCGGCACCGAGCTCGAGATGACGAACGCCATGGGATCCTGTTTCCCACTCAACTGCGCCCTCAGGGCGTCGTCCGCGTTCACCGACGCCACCTTCACGCCTCGCTCGCCGCGTCCCGTCGTCGTCGGCACCACCACCACCGCCCCCCCGCTCGCCCGCGTCGTCCGTCCCGTTTTCCCGCGCTTCTTCGTCTTCCCGACGTCTTCGTCGTAATCATCGTCCTCGCTCTCGCTCTCGTCTTCGTCTTCGTACGCGTCGCCGTCGTCGCTCGCGTCCATCGCGTCTTCGGACGCGCCGTCGTAATCGTCGTCGTCGTCGTCGTCTCGCGCCCCCGCGTCCGCGTACGTCGCGCCGCGTCCTCGATCGTCGTCATCGACGTCGTCGTCGTAATCGTCGTCGTCGTCCGCGCGCGCCATCGTCGCCGTCGGCCGTCGCGCCGGTCGCGCCGCGCTCTGTCGCGAACGATCGATCGATCGAACGTCCCGCACGTCGCGTCGCGCGATGGCGACGACGACGTTCACGACGACGCGCGTCGGCGCGCGCGTTCGCGCGTCTCAAAGCGCGTCTCCACGCGCGCGTCTCCACGCGCGCGCGTCCCGCGCGTCCGCGTCGTCCGCGTCCGACGACGTCCCGCGCGTCGTCGCGATCGAGGCGCGAAAACCGCTGGGGCTGACGCTCGAGCAGGGCGCGCGCGATCGAGGGGCGTGGATCGCGGACGTCAGCGCCGATGGAAACGTCGCCGTCGAAGCGCTCGACGCGCGACGGGGTGACGTCGTGCGAGAGGTGAACGGCGTCGACGCGCGAGGGATGTCGCTCGACGAAGTCGTCGCGCGCCTCGCGGAGGGACCGGAGACGGCGTCGCTGAAGCTCGCGCGATGGCCGGAGGGGCGAGAGATGACGAACGCGCGCGATCGGGCGTGGCTGGAGGCGAATTCGCGGGAGGAGGGCGTGGTGACCCTGGCCAGCGGGCTGCAGTATCGCGCGATAAAAAATGGAACGGGGCCGGGGAACATCAAGATGGACACGCCGTGCGAGTGCCACTACGCGGGGACGTTGATCGACGGCACGGAGTTTGATTCGTCGTACAAGCGCGGGAAACCGATCACGTTCGCGCCGAAGCAAGTCATCAAGGCGTGGACGGAGGCGATGCGATTGATGCGAGAGGGCGACGAGTGGGAGCTGTTCTGTCCTTCGGAGCTGGCGTACGGCGCGCGAGGCTCTGGACGATTTATTAAACCGGGCGACGCGTTGGTGTTCACCATCTCTATCGAACGCAAGCTGTAATTTATTATTAATACGAAAAGTACACCATCTCTAACGCGTCGCACGAACGATACGCCCTCGAGCGAGATCGTATCGCGCCTCGGAATCTCGAAGCGGTTCGTCGAGGAATTTTCCGTCTCGCACCGCCGAAGTGAAAGGACCCCACTGGAGTTTCTCAGCGCCGGCGGCGTTCATGTCTATGCGCACGCGAAATCGCATTTCGATCGAACATCGCGCTGAATGAAACGGCTGTCGACCCTTGGGGTCGACATCCGTGAGCGTCTTTTTAAAAGCTTTGTCCTCTTGCCACTTCGCCGCGCCGTGCCAACAATCAAACGAGTCAAACATAATCGCGCCGTTTGACACGAATTCTTGGTCGTCTTGCGAAACGACTTCGGGGAACTCGAAGTCACGTTCAGCGTCCGTCATTCCATCGGCACCACGCGTATCGGTGTCGTCTTTGACTTTCGATTCTTTCGTGTACGCGCCTCGCGTCAGGCGGTTGCCGCCGATGATCCACGTTTTGGGATCGAAAATGTTGAGCTTGTCGTCAAAGTTGTTTTCGTCTTTGGCACCTTCGCTCGTCATCTCGAGCTTTCGTTTCACGAAAGCCCACTCTCGCGCGCCGCCATCGCGTGGAAGCATTACTACCAACGGGCTTTGCCACGCGTTGCCGGTAGGATCGAGCGCGCTCGTCGTGAGGTGCACGTTGATGAAGCGGTACTGGTAGCGACTGCGGTCTGGCATCGACAACTCGGGCCACCCGTCGCGCGGCCGTTGCGTCGTCGCTGGATTCGTCCATGAATCCGGATCACGATGTAAACGCGTGGCGAAATGTATCTTCGACGCGATGATGTGCTTCTCAGGTCGCCGAATCACCCAATCGATCGCCTCGCTCTCCGTCCCCCACCCCGTGCCCGGTAAAATTTCGGACGCGACGCCAAACTGCGGAAATTGTTCGCGTATCAACGCGCTCGCGGCGACGAAAATCTCTGGCCACTGTCGCGCGTGTCCGCATCCCTCGCGCTCGTGCGTCGCCCATCCGTCCTCGACGATCGCCCGGAGCGCTCGCAGCGCGTCGCTCGTCTCCTCGCGCGGAAGCGCCAAAAAATCTTCCACTTTCCTCGCAGCGATTTTCGCGCGCGCCGCGTCCCCGACGTACACCGGTCGCTCTCGCGCGTCGTTAAAGTACGGTATCAACGCGCGTCGCTCGCGGATCTCGGGCATGGACACCGCGCGCTTCGTGGACGTCATCGCGTTGGGCGGTTTTCGCGTCGACGCCGCGCGCGTCCCAATCCTCGCGGTCCGGCGCGCGTTCCATCGCGCCGCGCGCGGGAGACGACGGAGCGTCGACGACGACGTCGACACCGATGCGCGTGTCGTCATCGCGCGCGCGAGTCCGGTGCGCGCCGCGCCTCGCTGTCGCGGTCGCGCGCGTGTGGCGCGCAAAGGTCGTTGACACTGCGTGACAGTTACAATACAAGAGGCGCGGACGCGAGCGAACGAACGCGAACGAACGCTAACCGATGAGCACCGGGGGAACGCGAGGACGCTCGGGCCACAATGGAGGCGAATCACTTTGACGCGATCGCGGAGCGAAAGGCCACCACACGCCGAAGACGACGGAACCGTCGGGATTTCGCGGCGGCGCGGCCGGCGGCGCGGCCGGCGGCGGCGGCGACGCCGGAAGCGGGGCGTCGACGGCGAGACATGAATCTTCCGTGAGTCCACGCGCAAAAGTTTGAAAACCAGGACGACACTTCGATGTCGTGGCGGCGAACATGGGCTCGACGACGGCGCTCGTGCTCGCGATGAGCGGGGCGAGCGCCGATTCGCAGAAACAAAGAGCCGCGTTCATCAGCGCGATGAGCTCGCAACACCGTTTCGCGCGATTGGTTGAAACATCGAGAAATGGCAAGCGAGCGCACCCAGCGTCTAGAATGTTGGCATACGCCGAAATACCGCACACGCGAGTTTGCACGTCTCGCGTGATCGTTTCCACGACGTCTCGCTCCAACCCAAACGTGCGACCTATGAACGGGGGCAACGGTGCGCGTTGAATCGCTCGCGACGGTGGTGGTGACGCCGGTGGCGGCGGCGACGGTGGTGGTGTCCTATCGACGAACGGGAGACATTGCCAACCACCGACGATCGTCGACCCGCACACGTTCGGCGCAGCCTTGAACATGCCGCCAAAGTTTGCGGGGAACTCTCGAAGGAGTTCTTGAATCATGTCTCCTTCCGAGCAAAAGCACCGCTCGTCGTTGAGTTTAACGAGAGCTCTACAACACTCAGAGGTAACGCGTTGTCTGAGTACAGAATCCGTTGAATCTACGATGGACGCGCATCCCGCTTGAATCAAAGTCACCAAGCCGTCGACCGAGCACGTGGCTTGAATCGGAGAGATAATCGCGGGCGAGATGATCGCGGGCGGTGGCGGCGGCGTTGATGGTGCCCGTGGTGGTTGTTGTGGTGCCTGTGATGGTGCCTGTGGTGGTGGCTGCACGTTCAACGGTGGAAACCGCGGCAACGGCGCGCACTCGTTGCCAAACTTGAGTCTCGCGTCGCACAAGCGCTCCGCGCGAAGCACCTCCGGCAGCGCCCTTCGGCGAAGTTCGAAATCGACCGCGCCGAGATTGACGTTGCAAAAACAATCGCGCGAGTCCAATTCTCGCAGTCTCACGCAGCACTCGTTTCGATCGAACGTAGCTTCAGAGTTCGCGTCGCACGCGGACACGAGCGCCTCAAGTCGTTCCGCCGCGCACTCGGCGACGAACGTGTCCGACGCCTGCGCTCGCGCACGTCTAGCGCTCGAGAGCGCAACGACGACGACCCATCGCAATGGTATCGCGACACCGTTCCGTACCATCGCGACGACGTCGTGGTCTGCCGAGGGCAAAAACCGCATCACGTCGCCGTCGTCGTCCTCGGATTTACGAAAATTTGCTCACGCGCGCTTCTCCAATCGTTGTCTCAGCTCCTGCATCCTCCGACTCGCCTCTCGCGCCTTTAAAGTATACTCTGGTAATTTATCCATCGTCGCCTTCGCCCCTTCGATGGTGTCCACCCACGCTGTCGCCTCCTCCGCGTCTCTTATCTTCTGCGCCATTTTGTCTTGACTCTCCTTTAGCTCGACGAGCAACTTATTCACCTCTCGCCCTTTCGCACCCACGTTGGCGTCGTACTCCGCCGCCGCGTTCGACGCCCATCGAGGATCGCGTCGCATCGCGCGCTTTCGCGCCTCAAAATCGTCGTCGTCGAGCGTTTGCGCGCCATTTTCGTCGGCAACACCTTCCTTACCAAAGTCATCGCTCGCCGGTTCCATCGCCGCGCGAGGCGCGTCGATGCCGTTTTGCACGACGACGTAGTTGGATGATTGTTCTGACATCGCGCCCTTCGTCCCGCGCACGAGTCGCTATCGCGCGCGACGATGTGACGTCGGCGTGGTTTGTTCGCGTTCGGCGCGAGTATTCTGACATTATGAGCTAAGCTATCGTTCACGTCCTTTTCGCGGCTCCTCCGCGCTACACGCTCGGATAATACGATTTCGTCGGCGTCGCCGGTCTACCCTCCGCGATGACGACGTTCTGCGGCGGCATCATGACCACGTGCGTCGCTTGTCCGTACGGCTGCGCCTGTCCGCACTGCTGCGGCTGCTGTTGCGTCGCGACGTCGTACGGCGTCGCGGGCACGAATCTCGTTCGCGTATCGCACTGCGGTTCGGTAAAGCGTAAGGCGTTGCCGTTGTTCGTCAGTCTCCGCGCGTTTGTTCGTCGCTCGCGCCTCGCGCGCGAACGAGCCGAGCGCGCGCGCGATTCCGCGTCGCCTTCGTCAGTCTCGCCAGGTGTCGCGAAGACGCACCGGACACAGAAGCGCCAGCGGGCAGAGCAACGGCCCGAGCAGAAAGCACCCCAACACGATGGTGATCGGTCCGACGTAGTTCTCGGTCAAGTACGCCCCGTCCACGCACTGCGCGTGGCCCACGTTCGCGTATTGCGCGCCGGGCGCGTACACCCCGTACTGCCCGGGCACCGCGTGCGCGACGCCGGGACGCGCGTGCGCGACGCCCGGGGCGTAGTGTTGGGTCGCGTACGCCATGTCCGATGTCGCAGACTTTGAGCCTCGCGCGTCGCGGCGCGACGCGGGACCAAACGTCGTTGAGTGACGCAGCGCGCGCGACGAGCGGTGGCTTTGACTGACTCGAACGCGCCGGCTGACGAACGACGCGACGCTTACAAGGCTAACGCGGCGGCTAATTCTCTCGCGCGCGGCCTGACGACGGCGAGCACGAGTGGACGCTGTAAGACGAACCAACCCAAGACGGCGGCCACCGCGGTCTCG